>Ga0070729_10003711_pt1 | contig 17320 bp, 15 predicted proteins | sample tdDd472_FD_66725 | JGI IMG/M metagenome (GOLD analysis project Ga0070729, IMG submission 66725) | Marine sediment microbial communities from the Atlantic coast under amendment with organic carbon and nitrate - tdDd47.2 | ecosystem: Environmental > Aquatic > Marine > Coastal > Sediment | place... | reverse complement strand
CCCAATTCTGAGGCTTTTTTCCGATCAATATCAAATACGACTTCCTGCTTTCCTTCATCAACTGTGGTAACAACATCCTGAAGTCCATTTTCCTGAAGCAATATTTCTTCCAATTCTTTAGCAACAGAATTTAAGTAGTCTAAATTTTTTCCGCTAATTTCGATTTCAATCGGTTTTATATTACCCATTACTCCTGAAGCCAGGATACTTCCGGCTGTTACGCGAAATTTTGAAACCTCAGGGATTTCATCTACTTTTTCACGAATCGCGTCACCGATTTCATTCGCAGATCTGTCACGAAGATTTTTTAATGTCAGGTGAATTCCAACATTTCCAACATTTTTACCTTCAGTAAATCCCACTGTTGTCAATAGACCACTTTCTGTTTGTCCAACGATTGAAAACAATGATCCATCGACTTTTTCAGGAATTTCTTTTAATAATATCTTTTTAATGTCTTCGGCTACAGCATTGGTTTCTTCTGCACTTGTTCCAATTTCTGTTTCAAATACAACAATAATATCACCCGCATCAAAATCAGGCATATAATCTGTTTTTACAAACCTTGCCATATATATAGTAAATGCAAACATAATCGCAACTAGTGCAATAACAATCCAATTGTGTCGAACGGTCCAGTTCAGAATAGCCTTATATCCATTTTCAATTGCAATAAAGATTTTTTCTGACCATTGAAAAAGTTTACCTGGTTTTCTTCTTTCTTTAGCAGGTCGCAAAATCACGGAAGAAACCATTGGTGTCAATGTCATGGAAGTAAAAAGTGACATTAACAACGTAATAGACACTAAAACCGCCAACTGTTTAAATAAAATTCCGGCAATTCCCGCCATGAATACCATTGGTAAAAATACAGAAATTGTTGTAGCTGTTGATGCAGTAATAGCCATTCCCATCTCACTGGTACCAAAAATGGCTGCTAGACGAGGTTTTTCACCACGCTCAACATGCTGTGTAATATTTTCATAAACCACAATGGCTGCATCCACTACCATTCCAAGTGCAATGATCAATGATATTAATGAAAAGATGTTAATGGTCCATCCGGTAGCAAACATAAAGATGAAGGCCACAATCATAGAAAATGGGATAGTAAGAAAAACTACCAAACTTCCTTTTAAATCACGTAGGAAAATCATTACCACTAATACAACAAATAACAATGACCAGAAGATAGTCATTCCAAGGTTTTTGATTGATTCTACAACGATCTCATCAGTGGACATTACTTCGTTTATTTTTACATCAGATGGCATTATTGTACGAATCTTTTCAACTTCTTCACGAACACGTCTGGCTACAGCCACTGTATTTGCATCTGACTGTTTCTGAATCATCAGGATCACACCACGACCGGTTTCGGAAGTCGAGTAAACGTCCATATCTTTATATTCATCAACAATAGTTGAGACATCTTTGATTCGAATAGTTTTTCCCAAGAAACTGGCGATGGCACAATTTTCAATATCTTCCAAACTTTCAAATTCTCCGGGAATTGACACTGAGAGATCATTTTTACCAGTATTGATATTTCCACCTGGAATTGTAATATTTTCTGCCTTTATAACAGTGGTGATTGTATTGATTGAAACGCCATATTCTTTTAATTTATAAGGATCTGCATTAATTTTAATTTCACGTTCTGGTACAGCAATCTCAATATTTGAGGCAACACCTTTGATTTTTCGTAATGGTGTAACAATCTCATCTTCCATAATCTGATTGAGTCCAAAATAATTTTCTTCAGCCGTGATACTGTAAACCAGTACTGGTGCCATGGCTGAACTTACTCGGTAAATAATTGGCTTGTGGGCTCCATCAGGTAAATGTCGACTCATCATATCCAGCATGTCGCGAGCATTATTGGCGGCATTATCCAGATTTGTTCCCCAGTTAAATTCCAATTGCACAAACGACACATTTTCATTGGAAACTGATGTAATATTTTTCAGATCTTCAGTTCCTGCAAGATATTGTTCGATTTCTTTGGAAACCTGCTTTTCAACTTCCAATGCAGAAGCACCGGGATAAACAGTAATCACTGTCATTACCGGCAATTCAATATTTGGCATTAAATCCAGTGGTAGTTGGAACAGTGACACCATTCCGAATATAAGTATCCCGAGAAATAGCATTGCTATTGATACGGGACGATTAACTGATATTTGTGGTAATTTCATGAATCCAACTCCTTATTTACCGGAAACTTTTACTTTTGAACCGTCTTTGATTTTTGATTTTCCGTCTATAACCACAGTCTGGCCAACAGACAATCCACTAACGGCTACAAAATCACCATCAGTGTAAATTCTTTTCACTTTATTCTTTTTGGCTACATTATTTTCAATTGAATAAACAAAATCAAAACCAGTTGCTGCTTGTCTCTGAATTGCTTTCAGTGGTACAAAAATATTTTTAGTTTCTGTGACAGGTACATCAATTTTACAGAACATACCGGGCTTTAGTTTTTTATTTGGATTATCAATTTCCGCAGTAACTTTTGCTGTTTTAGTCATAGTGTCGAAAGTATATGCGATTTTTGTGATTTTGCCATACCAGATTTTATCAGGATAAGCATCAGTAATTACTTTTACCGGCACACCTTTTTTATACAGATTTATTTCTTTTTCATTTACTTCCATTTCTACTTCAATGGTTTTAAGATCCATCAACCTTACAACACCGGATGCATGTGAATAACCAACTTGCAATCCTGGATTCAATATCAGAAAAGTTTCCCCTTCTTCAATCATTTTTTCAGTAATAGTTCCGGCAAAGGGTGCACGAATCTCAGTATTTTTCTTCACTAATTTATAAGTGGCTTCTTTTGCTTCATATTGTGCTTTTACATGATCATATTGTTGTTCTGGTAAACTTCCTTTTTCAAAAAGTCTTTTTACACGACCAAAATCTTTTTTATATGTTTCATATTCGATCTTTGCTGTGGTCAGCAATTCACCTGAAAGTTCAGCGATTAATTGACCTTTTCTTACTTCATCACCTTCAGACACATGAAATTTTTCTAATTTTCCAGGAAGGATAGAAGCAAGGTTTGCTTCTTTGTGAGCGTACATTGTTCCGCTCAATTCCATAACTGGTGCATAATTTTTCATCTCAGTTGTTGCCACTTTTACCAGTGGTAATTTTATTTTTGTTGTTGCTTCCTCTTTTTTTGATGAGCATGCTGTCATCATCATTAGGAAGGCCAGTAAAATTGCTGATATTCGTTTCATTTTATTTTCTCCTATAATTTATAATTCAAGACACAGAGACACAGATGGCATAGATAAAATTTTAAACGCAGAGGTCGCAAAGGACGCAAATGTAACGCAGAGTTTTATTATATAAGTTTTTACTCTTCGAGATCTTCGTGTACTTCGTGGTAAAAATTTTTTGTGTATTTCCGTGTATTCCGTGTTTCATAATTTATTTCTGTCCGATTGCTTTATAATATTTTGATAAATTGATTCTATATTCACTTTTGCTGTCAATTGCCTCGGATTTGGATTTTTGCCAAAGAATCTGTGCATCGAGTACATCAGTGCTGGTGGTAAGTCCTTCTTTGAAATTATCCTGAGTTACACGCAGATTTTCGTCTGCCTGTACAAAAGTTGCGTCAGCAAGATAAATCTGTTTCATAGATTCACTGATTCTGTAAGTGGCTTGCTGAATATCCAACCTGATCATATTTTTACTATCTTCGAATTGTTGTTCAGCTGCTTTACGGGAGTGTCTGGCTATAGCAACTTTATGTCCACGATCATTCCAACCAAAAATATCAAATTGTGCTGAAATACCAACATTCCAGTCACTACCAAATTCATCTTTTAAACTATTATAAGGATTTGGATTAAGAGTGTAGTAATTAGATGTAATCACGACATTGGGCATATATTGTGAGTAAGCGATTTTTTCCAGGGATTTACTGATATTGACAGATTCCTGCAAAATTTTCAATTCTTCCCGGCTTGATAGAAATTCATCATCATCGATATCGCTATTTACAGAACTATACTCTAAAAATTCATTGTCCGCCAATTTGATTTGACTTTTCAAAGGTAATCCGATATGTTGATACAAAGCCATCTTTAGTAAAGCACATCCGTTTTCAGCTTTAAGTAGATTTATTTTCGCTTCATTAAGTTTCACTTTCGCTTTCAACATATCATTGTTGGTGATCAACCCCTCAACCATATATTCTTCTAATTCTGTAATGTGCGTATTGATCAGATTCACATATTCATGTGCCAATTCCAATTTGTGCTCCACTGAAACGATCTGCCAGTAATATTCATCGGTTTTCACCAGTACTTCAGAGTTTGTGAGAGATTTTTGTGCTTTAGAAATTTTTGCAGCACTTTTGCTAATATTGTATTGTTGCATTATTTTCCCACCCATGAATAATGGTTGAACCAATGCGAGATCCAGTAAATAGATATTTTCTTGTCCAATTTTCAAATCCATAGAAGGAATATGAATCCAATTCTTGGGCGTCATAGTGGCAGAACCGTCTGCATTAGTAATGACATTTAACTGATCTGCTGTATAAGTTCCATCAGCATTACTAATAGGCAACGCCATTTCATCAATAGAATATTTGAATTTTTTGTTCATTCTTGTATAAGAACCAACTAGACTGATTTTTGGCAAAAATGCAGTGCGTGAACTCTTTACACCATGTTCAGCAGACTGGATATTTTCTTCTGCAATTTTGATTTGATGATTATTTTCCAATGCCAGTTCACGACATTGATCCAATGTCAAATTTTGCTGAGCAAAAATCATCATTGGAATCATCAAAATTATCAGGGTTAGTCTTTTCATATTATCTCCATTTTAGTTAACTCAAATTTTGTTTGTTAAGGATTTTCGAATAAAAATTAAAAATATTCGAAAATTGATTAAATTTTTTTATCGCTTTTTAATTCCGTTCAAAAGCAGATCAAATAATATACTTGCTTCAATTGTAGCTTCTTCCAAATCAGTGTAAAAAGTCCATTGATATTCAATACCTCGCATGCCATTCAATATCGCACTGGTAGCAATTTTTACATCGACAATTTCAAATATTCCTTGGTCTATTCCATCTTCAAATATTGTTTGAAGTAAAGATTCTTCAAAATCATAGAATTGTTTTTGAAATTCTTCGAAAGCATATTGATATTTATGAAGATCTTTTTGAAGTCTTTTACCACCATAAAATCCGGCTATTTCTTTGATATGCTTAACCCTGGCTATCATATAAGCTTTTAGTTTGTTTACTGGATCAGTTTCATGTTGGATTGCACGAAAAACAGCTCTTTGGATTTTTAAACCTTCTTCTTTTGCTACTTCACGAACAATTTCTTCTTTGCTTTTGAAATAATAATAGATGCTGGCTTTTCCCATTTCCATTCTTTTTGCTAAAAGTTCCATTGTGATTTTATCAGGGCCGAATTTATCAATCAATTCTCTTGCTACATCTAATATTTTTTCTTTTTTTCTACTAATTTTTGCCATTTTAATCTTTCGAATTATTTTATCATTTATTCGAAAATAGTATACGATTTTTTATTTTTAGATGCAATTAAATTTTAGAATAATTTTTAAATAAATTCGAAAAAACACTTAACTTGCTTTAGATAAGTTATATATGAATTGAAATTTATCTATGAAATTTTTGGTTTAAATTTGTTGTTTTCGAGTTACTATAATTTGGAAGTTTGACTGGTTTTTATATTAATGAAAACGAATTTGTTCAATATCATTTACTTATTGTTTTAAAATATCTGTAGTGTCTTTGAGATTTTTTATTTCTTATTTGTCTTTTTTTAAAAAAATCAGTTAACTTTACGAAAACTTACCAGAATTGAAATAAAAAATTAAAAATATATTTAAAGTAATATGGCCAAAAAAACTGAACACGAATTTATAATACGAACATTAAATCTCAGCAAAAAATTTAACCGCTTTTGGGCAGTCCGAAATATGGATCTCCGAGTGGAACCAGGACAAATATTTGGATTTCTTGGACCAAATGGAGCCGGCAAAAGTACAACTATCCGAATGCTACTCTCTCTCATATCAGTCTCCAAAGGCTCTATAGAACTATTTGGTATGAATCCATACTACAGAAGTTCAGCAATATATTCTAAAGTTGGTGCATTGGTGGAAGAATCAAATTTTTATCAATATCTATCGGGCTACAAAAATTTAAGAATTCTTGGTGATCTTAGTGGACATGTGAGTAAGAACCGCATTGAAGAAGTGCTGGAACTGGTATCCATGACAGATAAACAGCATGAAAAAGTAAAAAAATACTCTCATGGAATGAAACAAAGATTGGGAATTGCTCAGGCAATTCTTCATAGACCACAATTGGTAATTCTTGATGAACCAACTGCCAATCTTTCTCCTGAAGGAATTAAAGATATCCGTGAAATGATTCATTTTTATAAAGAAGAATATGGAACTACATTTTTCATTTCCTCTCATCGTCTTCATGAAATTCAGCAGATTTGTACCCACATGGCGGTGGTTGATGAAGGTCAGATAATTGTCCAGGGAAGTGTAGAAGATATTCTGCAAAATACGGAATATTATATTACGGAAATCGAAACTAACAACCTGGAAAAATCCAAAAGAATTCTGGATGACACTGAATTGGCTGAAGAAATAGTCATCAGTCACCAAAAACTTAAAATCCATACAACTCCGGAAAATCGTCCGGATATCGTGAAACTTCTTGTTAAAAACAATATTGAAGTATCAACCGTAGTTCCTCGAACAAACCTTGAAGATTATTACTTATCAATCATAAAAGAAAAGCATAAAAACTAAGATGATAAAGTTACTAAAATTAATCAAAGTCGAACTGATAAAAATCTATTCCAAACCGAGGACCTACATCGGATTTATTACTGTAGGAATTCTCATTCCATTGATTATGATTTTGATCCGTAAGTTTGGATTTACATTACCAGAATATTATTTACGACAATTATCCGGCAGTTTTCAGATGGAAGGCAGTTTGGTTAATGGCTACTTGGTATCTTACTACCTAATGTCAATTTTGTGGATTCATTTTCCATTTTTTATCATTCTGGTTGCCGGAGACTCCTTTGCCGGTGAAGAATCTCATGGGACTTTTCGTATCTTGCTGACAAGGCCGGTTTCCCGTATCCAGGTTTTGACGGCAAAATACATTTCTACCTTTATTTATACCGCTTCCATCGTAGGATTTTTAGGGATTATTTCTCTGGGTGCTGGCAATTTTCTTCTTGGTAGCGGAGACCTTTTTGTATTTGATAAAGGTATTTTGATCCTTTCACAAAATGAAGCAGTTTCAAGATTTGTAATTGCTTACGGACTTGCGATTTTTGTGCAGATAATTGTTGCATCATTGGCAATTTTATTGTCAACAATATCGGAAAATCCAATCGGCCCCATTGTTGGTAGTTATGCTGTGATTATTGTTTCAATCATTCTATCTATGATAAAAGTTGATGCTCTGGAGGCGATCCATCCATATTTATTTACATCCTATTTTGATGTCTTTTTTGCTCCCTTCGCTGATCCGATTCCCTGGGGAGAAATCTGGAGAAGCATCTTTGCTCTGCTAAAGTTTGGAGCACTTTTCTTCATCCTTTCAATTATTCGTTTTGTTAGAAAGGACATTACTTCCTGATGAAATTTTTCACTACATTTTTACTAATTTTTACAATTCTACTTGGACAAAATTCACCCAAGGAAATCATCAGAAATATATCCGATAAATATGACAAAATTGAAAATATGGAAATGAAGGTGAAAATCATCGCCGATGTACCAAACCTGAGAATGCCGGTGAAAACTTTAAAACTTTTTTATATTGCTCCGGACTCAATGCGAATGGAAGTCAAGGGTTTTGCAATATTACCAAAAAATGGTGCATTACCTTTCATGTATCTCCGACAATTGGCGGACAGTGTTGAGTTTGATACTAGTTATACAGAATTGGTAAATGGCAAGGAAATGATGAATATTACACTTTCCGATACGACTATTCTAAAAGAAGGAAAACTTCTTTTTACAGTGGACAATTACCTGGAAAGAATTGAAAAAGTTGATTTGATGATGAATGAAAATGTTGTTTCTACTATGAACTTCACATATCAAAATATTGATGGTTTCTGGATGCCTGATACAACGCAATTTGATTTTACAATGTCGAAGCGAATTCCCTATGCATCAGCACCTAGTATTTCAAATCCTTTTGGGAGCGTGGATATTGGTTCAAAGGAAGACCACTTTCAGAATGATGGTAAAGTGCAGTTAATTTTTTCGGATTTTAAGATAAATAAATAGACGGTTTTTATGAGAATAGATCATATCGTAATCTTGACAAAAGATTTAGAAAAACTTCGGTCTTTTTACGAAACATACTTTCAGGCCAAATCCAACAATAAATATGTTAATAAAACCAAAGGATTCTCATCCTATTTTCTGTCCTTTGACTCTGGTTCCAGATTAGAAATTATGCAAATGGATTCAATTGTTGAATCAATGGATCATTCAAACAAAATTGGTCTCACACATCTTGCCGTTTCTGTTGGCTCAAAAGAGGAAGTTGATCAATTAACAGCTAAATTGAAAAATGAAGGTTTTGAAATTATAGAAAATCCACGCACAACAGGTGATGGATATTGTGAATCTAAAGTCTCTGATCCAGATGGGAATTTGATAGAAATAACAATATAAATTAAATCCTTGGAATGGTCATTAGATCTTCCAAATAATTGCTTTTGAAAAATAGATGGAGATATTCAACCATTCCAAAGGTCTAATGACCATTTGGAAGGATTCATATTATGACAAATTCAGAAATAACAATACTTGGAATACTAAAAGAACAACCTGTTCATGCATACCAACTGGAACAATTACTCAAAGATAAAAAACTCAAAAACAAAGTCGACCTGGCTTTTTCGTCCATTTATTCTGTGCTAAAAAAATTGGAAAAAAAAGATTTTGTCAAAAGTGTGGTGGAACGTATTCCAAAACACGCTGATAAAAGAATATATCACATTACTGAACATGGTGAACAGGAATTGGTAGATAGTCTCAAACAAGCTTTGACAAAACCGGAAACCCGAAAATCTTCTTTTGAATTATGCCTCCACTTCTCTAACTTAATCCCCAATTCAGAATTGAAAGTAATTCTGAAAATGTACGAAGCAGAATTGACACGAATGATTCAAAACCAGATCAAAGAGATCACAACCTTGAAAACTGATGACCAGGTAAAACGGGCTTTGTACAACCGATCATTAAAACTTTGGCAGGCTGAAAAACAGTGGCTTAAAGAATTGATAATTATGATTTAAAGAGGAACTCTACATGGAAGAATATCTGAATTATCTCATGTCAAATCCAACGGTAATGCTCATTGCCGGAATAATCATAGTAATGATTGTGTTTTTCCTTCTGAAAAAACTAGTCAAACTTGCAATTATACTTTTTATCATTTTTGCTATTGTGGCAGCAGTAAATTACAAAGGTTTTAAACCCAGTGAAATCCTTGATGAGATTAAAAAAGATGCAAAAGAGCTCAAGGAAAAAGGAACTGAAAAAGTCATGGACAAAGTCAAAGAAAGAGTAAAAGAAAATATTGAAGACGCTAAAGAAAAAGTAGTTAAAGACGTCAAAGAAAAAGTCAAAGCCCCACTTTCAGAATAATATTACCCCCTTTATTTTTCAATAAAGATTACATATCTATATATCGTTAACAATTTAAGCCTGGAGGTAAAAATGGCCAATTTTCCTATAGAACCTTTTCGTATAAAGGTTGTGGAACCTATTAAAAAAACTACACGTGAAGAACGTGAACAAATAATAAAAGATGCGAAATACAACATTTTCAATATTGATTCAGAAAAAGTCTATGTAGATCTATTAACAGACAGTGGAACCGGAGCAATGAGTGACAACCAGTGGGCAGGAATGATGCTGGGTGATGAAGCTTATGCAAATTGTCGCAACTGGAAAAATTTTGAAAGAGTGTTAAAAGATATAACAGGATTAAAACACATCATTCCAACTCACCAGGGAAGAGCAGCAGAAACGATACTTTTTGGATCTGTTGTAAAAGAGGGGATGATAGTACCAAATAACAATCATTTTGATACTACATTTGCCAATATCATGGAATGTGGTGGCGATCCACAAAATTTCGTAGATGAGCCGGGAAAAGATCCGGAAATCATTCATCCATTTAAAGGTAATATCAATATAGAAAAGTTGGACAAATTTCTGGCAGAAAAAGCTCATCTTGTTCCATTGATTATGCTTACTGTAACCAATAATTCTGGTGGTGGACAACCTGTTTCCATGGAAAATATTCGAAAAGTTCGTGAACTGGCGAATAAATATAACAAACCATTTTTCTTTGATGCCTGTCGATTTGCCGAGAATGCATACTTTATAAAAATCCGTGAAGAAGGATATGAAAATAAAAGTGTAAAAGAAATCGCTCAGGAAATGTTCTCCTATGTTGATGGAACCACGATGTCTGCAAAAAAAGATGGAATGGCAAATATGGGTGGATTTGTTGCAGTCAATGACGATCAACTTTCTGATAAACTGAAAGAAAAATTGATTTTGAAAGAAGGATTCATCACTTATGGAGGATTGGCTGGTAGAGACCTTGAGGCACTTGCCCGTGGTTTTGAAGAAGTGTTGCAAGAAGATTACCTTGAGTATCGTATTGGACAAGTACGGTTTCTTGGGGAATTACTGGATGAATATGGCATTCCATATTTGAAGCCTACAGGAGGGCATGCTGTCTACTTAGATGCAAAAAAGTTTATGGATCACATACCTCAAAAATATTTTCCGGCACAATCGCTGGTAGTGGAGTTATACAAACATGGAGGCATCCGCACTGTAGAAATTGGCAGCTTTATGTTTGCTGTGCCGAATAAAGAAACAGGCGAGATCAAGTTTCCTGATCTTGAACTAGTACGATTAGCATTACCAAGAAGAGTTTATACAAATTCACATATCCGATATGTAGCAGAAGTGATTAAAGAGATATTTGGATATCGTCAACAATGTAAAGGCATGAAGATCGTTGCCAAAGGTGATACAAGTCTGCGACATTTTGTTGCGGAATTGGATTATGTAGAATAAGGATTAGACATACAAAAAGGGGTTAGTATGTTGCAAAGGGATTTTCTGGATAGAAAATCCCTTTTTTTATCATATCACAACTAAGACTGAATTTACCTATTTTTTTTGCAATTTATTTCCTACATTTTTAGTATGAATTAAAAATGTCTAACAAACTCTTGTGGTTATGGTTTATTTTTATTAACCTCTGAATTCATTTTGGCCACTAGGGGGGAGATTAAAAATGAAAAAAAATATTAATTTACTTATTGGTATATTTATTTTCACCAATTTATTAATTGGTGAGGAATTCTCATTCACATCAGAAAAAACTTCTTTAACTATTTCACCGGTTGATACTTCTATTGTAATGACTGCTATTGTAAAGAATACCAGTAATCAAAACCTTGATATTCAAGCGATTCGTACAACGAAACAGATTCCTCGAAGTTGGGGATCAAGTATGTGTTTTGGATTGTGTTATGGTGAACAAACAAATGAAACCAATGCTATAACCTTTTATCCCAATGATGAAATCACCTTTGAACTTGATGTCTATATCGATGATGCTGACGAAGGTCTTGCTAAAATTGATATTAAAATGGAAGCTAGCAATGGAGAATCAATCACTATAGAGTTTGATATTATTTCTTCATCAACAGCAATCAAAAAAAATGTCAATATAGCAGAAGAATATATTCTTTTTGATAATTATCCAAATCCCTTCAATCCGGAAACAACAATAAAATATTCAATTCCGGAAAAAGCATTTGTAGAAATCAGTGTTTTTGATATTCTTGGTAATCATGTTTCATCCTTGATTAAAGAAAATAAATCTGAAGGTTTACATATAGTAAGCTGGAATGGAATGAATGATAATGGATCATTGCAATCTGCTGGAATATATTATTATCAAATGAATACAATGATTGACGGTAAAATCCTTAATTCAAGTACTAAAAAAATGGTCCTTGTAAAATGATAAAGAGAATTCTGTTCTCAATATTCATTGTATTAATATTTTCCTTAGTCAGCTGCACAACAAAGGATGGTAGTCTGAATATTCAGGATGAAAAAGGCATTTTATATGTTTCATTGGAAAATAGTGATCTTGAAGCAAAAATATTCATCAATAATCTTCCTACAAAATTTACAACACCATCAACCCTGGAGTTTCTGCCTGGTGAATATAATGTTAAGGTACACTTGCCTGGATATGAATTTACGCCCGATTCTTTTACTGTTCTTGTGGAAGAAAAATTGATAATAGAGAAAGTGTTTACAGCTAAACCAGTATCTACGGGGAATTTGGATATAAATTCAAATGTTTCCGGATTTACACTTATGATTGATGGAATAATATCTAATACTGAAAATAATAAAGTATCAAATATTTCTACCGGAAAACACAAACTGGAAATACTCAAACCCGGATATTATAAACAAACTCATATTGTAGATATAGATGCCAATTCAACCAAAACTATTGAAATTGCTCTTGAAAAGAAGAGTGATATATTCCTCATTGAACATTTCTCAAATGTGAATTGTAATCCCTGTGCAGAGCGGGATGAAGCCTTGGAAAATTTTATTTTGGAGAATGATTCTCTTGAAATACTTTCTATTGGATATCATCCAAATTTCCCATCGGACTCTGATCCAATTTATCTAGCTGCAAGAGAGGAAAATCTTGAGAGAACTGATTACTATAATGTGTCTGCAACACCTGGATTCTTTATCAATGGAAATCCAATTGCTGCATATTCCAACAATCATTTAGTAAGAGGAATTAATCAATATATTGACACTTATGAACCCACTGTGAAATTGGATCAATTTCAAATTATTATTGAAAATCATATTGAAGATATTGAAGGAATAATAGTCATAAAAGGATTTGAAGATTATTCTGTAAATTTGAAAGTGAGAATAGCATTAATAGAGAAAGAAATAGAATTCCCTGAACCGCCGGGGACAAATGGTATGGAAAAATTTCATGACATCATTCGTGCTTTTTCCATCGGTAATAGTGGAAATGATATTCTACTCAAAGAATCTGCAAAAAGTTTTAATTTTTCTTTTGAAAAAAATACGTTGTGGGAAACTGATCTGCAGATTGTTGCCCTTTTGCAAAATGAAGATACAAAGGAAATTTTAGCTTCTACAAAATCGCTAATAATAAGGAATTAATAGAGGAATTAATGAGAAAATTACTTTTTGTGTTTATACTGATGTTTAGTATAGTAATTGGAAAAGAGAATAGTGTAAAGAAAGCAGATGATTTTACACTGAAAGATATCAATAATCAAAATTTCCGGTTAAGTGAAACTGTAAAAAAATATGATCTCACAATTGTCAATTTTTGGGCAACTTGGTGTACACCTTGCCGGGCAGAGATTAAAGATTTGACAAAACTTTATAAAGATATTAAAAATTTAAATGTGCACATCGTATCTATATCAATTGATGATACGAAAACCACAGGTAGAGTCAAAAGTTTCGCCCATGCCAATAGAATGAATTATGATGTCCTTCTGGACTCAAACAATGAAGTCATGAGACTATACAATGTAACCAATCCTCCTTTTACACTTATTCTTGATAAGGATATGAATATTATTTATAAACATTCAGGATATCGAAAAGGTGATGTGCAACTACTGAAAAAAGAAATTGAAAACCATTTGGCATTAAAAAAATAACATGAAAAACAAACTTTTATTATTATTACTGATCCTTTTTTCTGTCAGTTTTGCTGAATTTCGTTATAACGGAAATAGCTACACAATACTTTCCAGTGATAACCATACTGACGACACATATTTCGAAAACTGGACAAAACTTGATTTTTCCTACAATAAATTCAGAGCGGGATTTCAGGTAGAATCCCATAATCCACCACTTTCATTTTCTCAAGACACTGTTGGATATGGATTATACCAGCGATATCTGAATTATTCTTCTAACAATATCCAAATCACCATTGGAAATTTCTATACAATGCTCGGGCGTGGATTGGTTCTGCGAAGTTTTGAAAATCGCCCATTACGATGGGATACGAATATTGATGGTGTGAATTTTAATTTTCAGACCAAATATGTTGATGGTAAACTTTTGTCTGGAAAACCCAGAGACAGAAGTGGAATGAGATTGGATCGATTGGATGGTGGAGAACTGACATTTAAAATTCATGATAGAGTTCAAGTGGGTTCAACATATCTGGCAACAATTGATGATGAAGAAAAAAGAATTCATCGAGGTTCAGGTTATCTGAATTTCAGTTTTCCTTTGGCCAGTTTTTATTCTGAATACGCCAGTCGGAAAGATTTTGAAACTGATTGGGGAGAAGGTCGAGCATTATATACATCTGCTGATTTTTTTATAAACACAATGACACTTCGTGCTGAATACAAGGATTATGACAATTATCATCTCTATAAAAACAGTTTGTATGATTACAATAACCCGCCAACAGTTGTGCGAGAACATCTCTACACATTGTTAAACCGACATCAGCATATCATCAATCCACAGGATGAAAAAGGGTGGTTAGTAGAATCTCTAATCCCTGTTTCGGATTATGGAATGTCCACTTTGAGTTATAGCAAAACCAACAATCATCAAGGAGATAGATTGTTTCAGGAATATTATGCTCAACTGGAATTGTTTTACCCTGAAGATTGGAATTGGATTTTGGCAGCAGGACATGAAAAAGATCGTGAAGGCCGATATATGAATTTCGTTTTTGGTTCAACATATAACTTCAATTATATCAATACCATTAAAATCATATATGAACATCAACATAACAAAATACTTTTAACAGACAGGCAATTTTTTAGTCAAATATATTATTTGGAGTATTCCAGAGCACCGCATTTTACAATATCCATAATAGCAGAGAGAACTACAGAGCAGTTTAATGAAAGGGATTTGTGGTTTGGAGTACAGTTGGATACCCAGTTTTTTGATAGATATGAACTATCATTGTTTGGTGGAACACGACGTGAAGGAAAAATATGCTCGGGAGGAGTATGTGTATATAAACCTGAGTTTGAAGGAATCGAAGCAATCTTTCAGGTCAGGATTTAAAATTTTAATCGAAAGAATTCCTCGAAGGCTTTGCCTCGAGGTAATTGATTGGAGGAAACATGAAAAAAGCGTTACAATTATTTTTATTTTCACTGATGATTTTATCAGTACTTTTTGGAAATTATAGACAAAATGTTGATACAAATATCATTTCTATGAGAAGTATTCATGTTGAAAATTTGAAACCAAGGGAAAATACAGGTTTGGATTACTTATTGGAAGAAGATTTCAATGCTGGTGCTCAATCAGGAACATTACCAACAGACTGGAATTTTGAAAATTCTAATCCTAATTGCAAAGATAAAATCTGGCAAATATATTGGAATGCAGATTTCGCCAATGGCTTTTTACTTTACTATCCTTACTTTGATGGTGGCTGGCAATCTGGCAATGATAAAGGTAAAACAATAACTTGTCCAGTTGATTTTTCTGGTATAGAAACAGCAGCAATTTCTTTTTATCAGGAATTGAATTATTATTCAGGAAATGGCATCACCGTAAGTGTTGAATATAGAGTGAACAATGGAGATTGGACCTCAATCTGGACAGAAACTACGGCACAAACCATAAACAATATTCAAATGATCAAAGTACCTGAAGCCTGTCTCAACCAATCTAACGTAGAATTTGCTTTTGTCTTTGATGGTGAGATTTCAGAAATCAATTATTGGATCATTGATGATTTTCAGGTGTTTACACCACCATCTGATGAAGTGTTTGTATTAGAAAATAATCTAAATCTTCAAGTTCCTCAGAATAGTGGAATTGTACCGGAAATTGAGATTAGAAGCTTTGGTTCAGCAACAAATAATTTTAATATGTTCTGTAAAGTTTTTTATAATGGCACAGAACTTTACAATCAATCTGTAATGGTTGATGAACTAGATTTTCTGGATTATAAAACTGTAACATTTCCAGAATTCATGGTTCCGGAAACCAATTGTGCTTATGAATTTATATTTCATTCTGAATTTGAGATCAATGCGGGCGAACATCAATCAGCAGCAGATACTTCTATTGGTTGGATTGATTCCAATTCCGGTGAAAAAGAAGCCGTCGTTTGGGAGGAATATACAAATACAGGATGTGGTCCTTGTGCCAGTGTAAATCCAGGTCTGACAACAGCTATTAATAGCATTGATGAAAATAAAATTCTACCGATTTTTGTTCATGTTGACTGGCCATCTGATGCTGATCCATATTACAAAGCTGTCAGTGAGGTTTGTGATAATAGAACTCAATATTATAGTGTTTCTGGTGTACCTCATGGAATCGTTGATGGTGAAATTCACCCAAATGTTTTCTCTAATGTAACAAACAATGCAAAATCTGCTGTGAATTCCAGTGCTGAAGTTGGTAGTCCCATATTGATGTCTGCAAATACAACTATAGACAATGATGGCTTTTCAACAACTGTTAATGTTGAAATGATTGGAGATATCAGAAATCCTGGAGATGTTGTGCTACATGTTGTTGCTGTTGAAAGTAACTTGAAATTTAATGCACCAAATGGTGAACGTAATTTCGATTGGGTATTGAGAAATTATTTTCCTAATGTATCTGGAACAAAAGTTGAGATTGTCAAGGGAGAATCGGGTTCTTATGTAATAGAAGGTAACTTTGGTTCATCCTGGGATAGAGAAGAGATTGATTTATATGCTTTTGTACAAAATAATAATACTAAAAGAATCCTTCAGGGAACCAGGCTTGGTAGCCCAACAAGTATTGAAAATAATGTAGAAAGTATAGTTGAAAAATATAATCTTGATCAAAATTATCCAAATCCATTCAATCCAATAACACAGATATCTTACACAATTCCAAATCAGAATTTTGTTGAACTAAGTATTTATGATATCAAAGGTAGTAAAATTAGGACATTAGTAAATTCTACTAAATCATCTGGGAAATATTCTGTAATCTGGAATGCGAAAAATGATTTTGGAAAGTTGTTGCCTGCAGGTCTTTATTTTTACCAATTAAAAACTTCGAAAAATGTTTTTACAAAGAAAATGCTTTTAGTTAAATAAGTTTTAATAATACTATAAAAATGAAAAGGTGAGAGTTATTCTCACCTTTTTTT
>Ga0070729_10003710_pt1 | contig 17321 bp, 16 predicted proteins | sample tdDd472_FD_66725 | JGI IMG/M metagenome (GOLD analysis project Ga0070729, IMG submission 66725) | Marine sediment microbial communities from the Atlantic coast under amendment with organic carbon and nitrate - tdDd47.2 | ecosystem: Environmental > Aquatic > Marine > Coastal > Sediment | place... | reverse complement strand
ATCCCGGTCCGCCAACACCCGTTCGGGCCCACCACCCAACACATAGCCCAGCAATATGCGCGCTTCCAAAACGGGTTGATCGATTCCATTTTCTTTGAGAAAGGACACACAAACACGTTGAGCTTCACCAACATTGAGCCCGCTAAAATCTGCAACAGACGCAAGCGCCCCGTTCACGTCAATTCCGCCAAGCGCGCAGCTTGGTCTTCGGCGGTCAACGCATCGACCAATTCTTCCAATTCGCCTTCCAGCACACGGTCAAGCTTGTGTAGGGTCAAATTGATACGATGATCCGTGATCCGGCCTTGGGGGAAGTTGTATGTGCGGATGCGTTCAGACCGATCGCCCGATCCCACTTGGCCTTTGCGCGATGCAGATCGTTCACGGTCCAATTCCTGGCGCTGATGGTCATAAAGTTTGGCGCGCAGCATGGTCATGGCTTTTTCTTTGTTCTTGTGCTGAGACCGGCCATCTTGACACTGCACCACGATGCCGGACGGTTCATGCACAATGCGCACGGCACTGTCGGTGGTGTTGACATGCTGACCACCCGCCCCCTGGGCGCGATAGGTATCGATGCGCAGGTCTTCGGTGCGAACATGGATATCCACGTCTTCGGCTTCCGGCAACACCGCCACGGTGGCCGCCGATGTGTGAATGCGCCCACCCGATTCCGTTTCCGGCACGCGTTGTACCCGGTGCACGCCGGATTCAAACTTCAATTTGGCAAAAACGGCGCGACCGGAAATTTCCGCTGTGGCTTCTTTGTATCCACCAATGCCCGTTTCATTGACATCCATCAGCGCAAATTTCCAGCCTTGGCGTTCGGCAAAGCGTTGATACATGCGCATCAAGTCAGCCGCAAACAAGGCCGCTTCATCACCGCCAGTGCCTGCACGGACTTCCAAGATGGCATTTTTGTCATCGGCCTCATCCTTGGGCAGCAGCAACACTTGAACTTTGCGTTCCAATTCCGGAAGCTGTTCTTTCAGTTCTTGCGCTTCGACTTGGGCCAAATCGCGCATATCCGCATCATCGGAACTGGCCGCATACAATTCCAATGCATCGGCCAGACCTTCGCGAACCCGGTCCAACGCTTTAATCGCTTCAACAACGGGGCTGAGGTCGGCATATTCCTTAGACATTTTTTGAAAGTCTTCAGCCGCCAAATCACCCGTGGCCATCAACGCCCCCAGTTCTTCATGGCGATCTTGAACGCGTTTGAGATTTTCTTCCAGACTCACGATGAGGAGCCCTCGTCTTCGCTGAGGTCAAACAGACGTTCCAGCGCAAATTCAAGACGCGCCCAGGCGGCTTCATCATCGGCGGCAATGCGCCGCATGGCTTCCGATGGGTCGTGCAACAAACGCCCCACCAACAATCGTGTGGCCTTTTCCGCATCACCACCCGCATCGTGCAAGGCCTGTTCGCGTGCCGCTTCGAATTTGTTGCGCAGGCGGCTCAACGTCGGCACCGCGGCACGTTCAGCCCGGGTGTGAAGAAAACTTGCCACCTCTTGTGTGATGATTTCATTTGCCATGGCGGCTTCTTGTTCGCGCCCGGCGCGGCCTTTCAACGCGACCTGTTCCAAATCGCCCAGACCGTAAACGAACGCATCTTCCAAATCTTCCACCTGCGGTTCGACATCCCCCGGAACGCCGGCATCAACGATGAACATGGGTTGATGACGGCGCGCCTTGATCGCCGCCTTGATCGGTTCTTGGCCAAGACTGAAGCGGCGCGTACCGACAGCCGTGAGCACAATGTCACTTTCCGCCAGCAATTTATCGAAATGTTCAAAGTCCGCCACGTGCACACCCATATCACGCGCCAACGCATCGACGCGCCCCGCACGAGGATGCGTGAGGGTCAAATTGGTTAAACCTGTTTCCAACATATCGCGCGCAATCAGTTCACCCATATCGCCGGTGCCAATCAGCAGTGCCTTACAACGCCCCAAATCACCGAACAAATCGCGGGCAATCTGCACCGCACTGGCGGCCATGCTGACCGGGCCTTCACCAATTTTTGTTTCCGTGCGCACCCGTTTGGCGGCTGCATAAGCCGCCTGCATCCAGGTTTCCAGCTCAGCGCGCACATGGTCTGTTTCCGTTGCCTGGCGGTGGGCGTGTTTGACTTGGCCCAAAACTTGAGGCTCACCCACCATCAAACTGTCCAGCGATGCGGTGACGCGAAACAGATGTTCCACGGCCTCCCCATCAACCAAGGTATAGGTTTGTTCTTGAACCGCGTTCACTTCGCATTCACCTTCACGGGCGAAGGTTTCCAAAACTGATTTTTGGAACAAATCGGGGTCTTGAGTGATGCCAATGGCTTCAACCCGGTCACAAGTGGACAACAAAATCACCTGCCCCAAGCCCATTTCGGACAGTTCTTCCAACAATGCAGGCACGCGCGGTTCTTCAACGAAGATACGGTCGCGCATCATCATGGTCGAAGAACGATGGTTCGCACCGACCACGATCGGCCTGCCTTTGGGGGGGAGGTTTTCGTTCATGCCCCACCATAGCGTTTTTGCACATAGTCTTCGACCATGCTTTGAAACTGACCGGATAAATTGTCGCCCTTCAAGGTTGCGACTTTTTCACCGTCAACGAACACCGGTGCCGATGGCGTTTCACCAGTTCCCGGTAAAGAAATGCCGATGTCGGCCTGTTTGCTTTCACCCGGACCATTGACGATACAACCCATGACGGCAAGTTTGAGGTCTTCGACACCGGGGTATTGAATCTTCCACACAGGCATCCGTTCACGGACAAAATCTTGAATGTCCATCGCCAATTCTTGAAACGAGGTCGATGTCGTGCGTCCACAGCCGGGGCACGCGGTTACTTGTGGTGTAAAGCTGCGGACATGCAGACTTTGCAGAATTTCTTGTGCAACCCGAACTTCGCGTTCGCGCGCAGCGCCCGGTTCAGGCGTCAGTGACACACGTATGGTGTCGCCAATGCCCTCACTCAAAAGGACGGAAAGCGCCGCGGACGACGCCACCACCCCCTTGTCACCCATCCCCGCCTCCGTCAGGCCAAGATGCAGCGCATATTCACAACGTTCCGCCAGCAGACGGTAAACATGAACCAATTCAGGCACTTCGCTGACTTTGCATGAAATCAAGATACGGTCCCGGCCCAACCCCAATTCTTCGGCCCGGGCGGCACTGTCCAATGCAGAACGCACCAGGGCCTCACGGGTGACCTCTTCGGGCGGGCGGGGCTGTGAAAGCATTGCATTTTCATCCATCAACACCTGGGCCAGTTCTTGATCCAAACTGCCCCAATTCACGCCAATGCGCACCGCTTTTCCCAGTTTTGCCGCCAATTCGATCATGGAACCGAATTGTTGATCTTTCTTTTCACGAAAGCCCACATTCCCGGGGTTGATGCGAAACTTCGCCAAGGCTTCCGCACATGCCGGATGGTCCGCCAGCAATTGGTGGCCAACATAGTGAAAATCACCGATCAACGGCACATTCACACCTTGGGTCGATAACTTGTCACGAATATACGGCACCGCTTTGGCGGCTTCGTCACGGTCCACAGTGATGCGCACCAATTCCGATCCCGCCCCAGCCAGGGCGGCCACCTGTGCCACAGTTGCCTCAATATCGGCGGTATCGGTGTTGGTCATGGACTGCACCACCACCGGATGGGCACCACCAACGACAATCCCGTCGATGTCGACGGCAACGGTTTGATGGCGGTGGCGGGTGGTGTGGTTCATATCAGGGATGGCTCATATCAACGGTTTGAGGATGCCTCTTCAACGGGCTATATAGCGCTCCCAGCGTGGTTTAGAAAGATATCTTATTCGATGTCCAGGGCGCATGTGGGGTGAGCGCAGCTATTCGCTGACGGCGGAGCCACTTTTCAGTTTATCCGCATCCAACTCAACATTGCGGCGCACTTCGCCCGCACCGCCAATATCGGGAACGGCGTCACCGTCCACCAGCAGTTCCAACGCACCGGCATTACCGGTCATCAATCGCAATCCGCTGCGATTGGGGACCTCGTATTCATCACCTTCGCGCAGCAAACGCGTAAACAGCAGACGGTCGGCAATTTCATCACGGACCTGTATCCAACTGTTGGACTTGGCGCGCACGGTGATACGGCTGGGTCCCACATTTTCACGCGACGCAAGGACCGCAGCGACGGCGGCAACGGGTGCTTCGTCCACTGCGGTTTCCGGTGCTGGCGATTCCGCCGCCGCATCTACAGCTTCGGGTTCCTCAGATACAGGCTGCGCTGTTTCCGCGGGCCCAGTTTCAGAAATTGCGGTTTCGGGGGCTGCGGTTTCGGGGGTTATTGTGGTCGCCGCGACAGTCGTTTCTTCTTCAGACTGGTCAACGGGTGCCTCGCCCTGCGGATTGACGTCTTCCCCCATGGCCTCCTCACCAGAGGGTGAAGTCGATACGCGTGTATCCTCAGAAATCACACTCACATCTTCAGATGTTTCAGGTTCAGGCTCGGCCACATCTGCAACAACTTGTTCAACGCCATCTTCAACCGTTTCGGACGCACTTTCTTCAATCACTGGCGGTTCTTGAGCCACAGGCTGCGTTTCTGCAACGGCCACTGTCGTCCCATCCTCAGGGGCTTGAGTCGCAATATCCTCTGAGGTCGGGCTCATATCATCGCCAGAGGTCGGCTCCACAGCCGTTTCGGCCATGGGGGCAACGACCGTTTCCACCACAGTGCTTTTTTCAGGGGCTGGCGCCGCCATGTGTCCGGGTACCGGCTCAACCCGCGCGATTTCAGCTTCGTCGCTGGTGGTGTTCCAATACCAAACCCCATAAGCCACAGCGGCAAAAATAACACCAAGTCCCAACACCGCCGCACCCGGCACACCGCCATCGGGAATCGGTTTGGGGAAAACCAGATCGGTTTGATCTGCCGCCCCTGCGGCCTCAACCTTGTAGCGCCGCACAATTTCTTCACCATCCAAATGCAGATGTTCTGCATAGCTGCGCACGAACCCAATCGCATATGGCATGCCTGGCAAATCCGCGCAGCGGCCTTCTTCCAAGGCCTGTAGATATTTTTGACTGATGCGCAAAACGCGCGCGACATCGGCAATGTCGAGACCTGCACGTCGACGATTTTCACGCAACAGCGTCCCGACTGCGTTTTGCGGCGTGGCGGTGCTTGTTGATGGATCTTGGGCATCGGTGGCTGAAGTGGTTTGCGTATCGCTGACTGAATCACTCACGGCAGAATTCCCCATAGGGGCATGTTGGTCGATTCCCAGCCCCACATCGTGTGCTGTATTTTGCCCCAACCGCAAGAAATTGCAAGGACTTGGACGGTTGAGGAGCCCTAAACCTTAATGTTGTGGTCCATGGCAAACGCCTTTAGGCGCTGGCGAATGCTGACCCGTGGGGTTCCCAGGATGGAATGGACAAATTGTGCCACCTGACGTTCCGACATGGTGCGGATCATCTCTTTGACCGGACCCAAGGCTGGCGGCGACATGGACAAGCGCCGAAAACCAATGCTCACCAGTGCCATGGCCTCCAAAGGCCGGCCGGCGGCTTCCCCGCAAACACTGACAGGAACACCCGCTTGGTCACACCGGTCGCGCACGGATTTCAAAAAACCCAGGGCAAATGGCGATAAAATATCATAGCGATTGGCCACATGCGGATTGCCGCGGTCCGTGGCATACAGAAATTGCATCAAGTCGTTTGATCCGATGGAAATAAAATCGACTCGGGGGATCAATTTATCAAGTTGCAGCGCCAAGGCTGGCACCTCCAGCATCACACCGGCATGCACACGTTCCGGTAAAACACCCCCGCGCGCCTTTTGATGAGCCAATTCCCGCTCCAGCAACCCCTTGGCTGCATCGAATTCTTCGACTTCGGCAACCATGGGAAACATGACATGAATGTCACGCCCCTGTGCGGCTTGAATCAAGGCCCGCAATTGCTGACGCAAAATCGCCGGACGATCCAAACAAATGCGAATGGCCCGCCACCCCATAGCGGGATTTTCTTCATCGAAGTCATCCCAATAAGGCAAAACCTTGTCCCCGCCCACATCAACGGTGCGAAACACCACGGGCTTGCCACCGGCACGGTCCAAAACTTTTTCGTACAATTGACGCTGTGCATCAACATCGGGAAACTGAGCCCGCACCATAAACGGAACTTCGGTACGGTACAGGCCGACACCGTCCGCCCCTGTTGCTTCGATTTGGTCAAAATCAAACAACAAACCGGCATTAACGTTCAAGCTCACTTCAACGCCGTCCAAAGTGGTTGCCGGTAAATCTTTAAGTTGGGCGTACTGTGCCTTGATTTGTTCAAGGTGTTTGCGCGTTTCATGAAAAGCTTGTTGCACATCCTCACCGGGGCGCAACATCACCTGGGCATTTTCACCATCAACGATGATGGTTTCACCATTGTCGATTTTTGCCAGAACATCACGGACTTGTCCCATAACGGGAATGTCCAAGGCGCGCGCGACAATCGCCACGTGGGATGTGGCGGAACCTTCTTCCAGCACCAATCCACGCAACCGTGCATGATCGTAATCCAGCAGTTCAGCCGGCCCCATGTTGCGCGCCACCAAAACCATATGTTCAGGCAGTTTTTCACCTTCCAGGCCGTCTTTACCCATCAGATGCTGCAACAAGCGATTGCTCAAATCTTCCAGATCGTGCACGCGTTCACGCAGGTACGGATCAACGGCTGAGCCCAAACGCGCACGCATTTCGTTTTTGACTTTGAGAACCGCGGCCTCCGCCGTCAGGCCTGAGCGCACAGCTTCTTCGGTGCGCCTTAACCAGCCTGCATCTTCGGCCACCAGACGAAACGCTTCGAGCACGTCTTCGTGTTCGCCGCCATCACCTGCGACCAGGGGGCTTTGGCTCAACAACGTATCCAAATGACCAAGCATGGAAGAAAAAGCATCGTGCAGACGTTGCATTTCGTCTTCCGGGTTTTCCGCCACCAAATTGCCAACATCGAACCTGGGTTCGTGCAACACCGCCTTGCCAATCCCCAAACCGGTGCTGTAACACGTGCCTTCCAAACGCAACGGTTTCAGTGCAATGCCATCGGCAGGCATCAGTTCATGACGTCCAATCAATTCCCCGCCCGCAACCATTTCAGCCAAAACCATGGCAACGGTTTGCAGGGTTTCGACTTCTTCATCGGTGTATTGGCGTTCCGTTTTGTTTTGCACCGCCACAACGCCGATCACGCGGCCTGCGCGCAAAACCGGAACGCCCATCAGGGAATGGAATTCATCCTCCCCCGTTTCCGGGCGGAACGCAAAACTGGGATGTGCACGTGCATCGGACAGTGACAATGGGCTTGCATGGGCGGCGATTTCACCGATCAAACCTTCACTGAACCGCAATCGCGTGACGTGTACGGCATCACGGCTTAGACCTTGGGTGGAGAACAACTCCAAGACATCGCCCGCCCGACGTACGTAAATGGAACACACTTCCGTAACCAAGTCGGCAGCGATAATCGAAGTGATTTTGTCCAGGCGCGACTGAGCGGAACCTTCGTCCGCCATAACATCGCGCACCCGGGCGAGAAGCCGCCGGGGGGCCGTTGCAAGATTGGCCGCGCTCATGGCCAGACCCCATCCTTCTTGTTGTCAGCGCTATCGCGCGTTGAGAGAGGCGTATGCTTGTTCCATAAGCTCGGAAAAAATATCAACCATCGGCTGTTCGCTTTTCACCGTACCAACAATCTGTCCCGCCATCAATGAACCACCTTCGACATCACCATCAATCACGGCACGTTTTAAGGCACCTGCCCAAAAATGCTCAATTTCCAACTGAGCTTCTTGTTGATTCAGTTCACCGGCATTGTGTTTTTCAATTACACTGCGTTGGGTATTCATAAATTCTTCGGTGCCTTGGTTGGCAATGGCACGCACCGGAATGACCGGAAAACGCGGATCAATCTGTACCGTCGGCACCGCATCGCGTGCAGAGGCCCGAATAAAGGCCTTTTTAAAGTTTTCATGTGCGATGCATTCGCTGGCGCACACCAAACGCGTGCCAAGTTGCACACCAGCCGCACCCAGTTCCAAATAACTCACGATGGTTTCACCACGCCCGATACCGCCTGCGACAAACACGGGAACGTCAGTGATATTGGGCAGAATTTCTTGGGCCAAAACCGACGTCGAAACCGGGCCGATATGCCCGCCCGCCTCATTGCCTTCAATCACCAATGCATCCGCACCACTGCGCATCAAACGTTTGGCCAAAACCAACGCAGGTGCAAAGCAAATCACTTTAGCACCGCCGTCTTTCAGTTTTTTAATCGCAGCCCCGGGTGGCAAGCCACCCGCCAAAACCACATGACTGACGTTGAGTTCCAAGCAGATATCGACCAATTGATCCAGATCCGGGTGCATGGTGATCAAGTTCACACCGAACGGCTTGTCGGTCATGGCCTTGGTTGCGACAATTTCACCGTGCAGCAATTCAGGGGTCATCGCGCCGCATGCAATCACACCGAAGCCACCTGCGTTGGAAATGGCCGACACCAGATGGCGTTCAGAAATCCAGGACATCGCACCACCCAAAATGGCGTACTCTGTACCCAGAAAATCTCGGCCTTTGGCCCACAATTGATCGAGACGTTGCTTAGGCGTTGCACTCATGGAAGATCCAGTCTTTTTCGGATTCGTTAATTTTCTTCGGCATCCAAGCCGTAAGCCGTGTGCAGGGCGCGTAGCGCCAATTCGGTATATTCTTCAGCCACCAAAACGCTCACTTTGATTTCAGACGTTGAAATCACCTGAATGTTGATGCTTTTGTCGGCCAAGGCTTGGAACATGCGTTGCGCAATGCCCGCATGGGATCGCATGCCAACGCCAATCACGGAAATTTTAACCACATCCGGGTCGGCAATCAGGTCTTTGTAACCAATTTCTTGCGTATGTTCACGCACCGTTTCGACCGCACGGTCCATGTCCGCCTTGGTGACCGTAAAGGTCATATCAGTGGATTTTCCGTCGTCAGAAACGTTTTGCACGATCATGTCCACGTTGATGGATGCATCGGCCAAGGGGCCAAACAACTTTGCCGCAATGCCTGGGGTGTCTTGCACACCCATCAAAGTGATTTTCGCTTCGTCGCGGCTATAGGCAATGCCGCTGATGAGTTCTTGTTCCACGATCTCGTCCTCGTCCACAACCAAGGTGCCGTCATCATCCGAAAAGCTCGAACGCACTTGCAAACGGACACCATGTTTCATTGCCACTTCGACGGAGCGGGTCTGTAAGACCTTCGCGCCCAGTGATGCCATCTCGAGCATTTCCTCAAAGGTGATTTTCTCGAGCTTCTTGGCCTTTGTTACAATACGTGGGTCGGTGGTATAGACCCCGTCCACATCCGTATAAATATCGCAGCGGTCCGCATTCAGCGCTGCCGCCAACGCCACGGCGGACGTATCAGACCCCCCCCGGCCCAAGGTGGTGACACGCCGGTCTTCACCAACGCCCTGAAACCCTGGCACCACGGCAACTTCACCGTTCGCAAGGCGTTTTTTCACCTCTTCGCCATCAATATCGAGAATCCGCGCCTTGCCATGTGCACTGTCCGTGTTGATCGGCATCTGCCATCCCAACCATGACCGCGCAGGCACGCCCAAATCCTGCAGCGCCAACGCCAACAGCCCCGATGTCACCTGTTCACCGCTGGACACCACCACATCGTATTCGCGGGTGTCATACAAAGGCGTGATCGAAGTCACATAATCCACCAATTGATTGGTCACACCGGACATGGCGGAAACCACCACGGCCACTTGGTTGCCGGCATCCACTTCGCGTTTAACACGCTTGGCAACGTTTTGGATGCGTTCGACATCGCCCACCGAGGTGCCGCCGAATTTTTGTACAATGAGAGCCATATGCCGTCTAATGCCCGTGCATCAATATATATGCGATCAAATTCATCTCAAACTTCTGCGCCCGCCCCCTTCAGGACCTTCTCAATGCTGGAAAATCACTGGAAACGATCCCAGATTCAGCTTAAGACATCCGCTTAGGGGGAAACAGGCGCGTATACATACTCGGAATGCCCTCATCTCGCAAGTCCAGGACGCACCCAGCGGATTTGAAAAAACCAGATACGAAAAGACTTAAATCGTCATGGCCGAACCCACACCAGATACCCCAATGGGCGCTCAAGGCAGCACCGTCAACCCGGATGAAATCGCCCGTTTCACCGCCATGGCGGATGCGTGGTGGGACCCAAGTGGAAAATTCCGCCCATTGCATCAAATCAATCCGGTGCGCATCCAGTTCATCAAAGACAATGTCTGTCGCCATTTTGGTCTTGATGCCGATGTTGAACTGCCCTTCAAGGGGCTGGATATATTGGATGTCGGCTGTGGCGGTGGGTTGCTGTCAGAACCCATGGCGCGGCTCGGCGCCAATATGACCAGCATCGACGCCGGTGAAAAGAACATCGAAATTGCCAAAGTTCACGCCGAACAAAGCGGGCTCAACATCAATTACCGCAATGTCTATCCCGAAGACTTGGCCAAACAAGGCCAACGCTTCGACGTGGTGTTGAACATGGAAGTGATCGAACACGTCGCAGACACCGAAGCCTTCATGGCGGCATCGGCCTCAGTGTTGAAAGACACAGGGAAAGGCCCTGGGGGCTGCATGGCCCTTTCGACCATCAACCGCAACGTCAAATCATTGCTGCTGGGCAAAGTTGCGGCAGAATACATCTTGCGCTGGTTACCCGCCGGCACACACGATTGGAAAAAGTTTCTCAAGCCCAGTGAACTGGCCCGCTTGGTGCGCGCCCATGGCCTGGAATTCACCGACCTGCAAGGCATGACCTACAACCCATTCAAAGATGCATGGTCACTGTCAAAAACGGATTTGGATGTCAATTACTTGGCGTTTGCGGAAAAGAAATAGCGTTCAGCTGTTACGCCGCGGCGTGCCGGGCAGGCGCACAAACTCAATGCCTTCGTCTTCCAATTCTTCGGCATCTTCTTCGCTGGCTTTGCCGTAAATGCCGCGTTCTTTTGTATCGCCGTAGTGGATTTTGCGTGCTTCATCAGCAAAGTCTTCGCCCACGTCTTCGAAATTTTCTTCAGCGTAGTCGCGGATGCGGCCCACGGCGTCGAGAATTTGCTGTGCCACTTCATGGGCGCGGCGGTCGCTTGCGGCGTCGATATCGGCGGTGTGTGTCGGAGTTTGTTCGGGCTTCGGCGCATCCGCCTTGCCTGATGCAATGTTTGGCGCCATCGGAGCTTTGGTGATCGTGGTGGAGCCGCAATACGGGCATTCCACATCACCAGCCGCCACCTGAAGATCATAGGAAGCGCTGTTGCGAAACCAAGCCTCAAAGCTATGCTCATCGGCGCAGTGAAGTTGGTACAGGATCATTCAAGGAAACCCGTTATCATTTCAACACATACTATTATAGTTAAGACCCGTGAAAACCAAAGCGTCACGTTGCATTCATCTTTTCCCAACATAAGTCCCAAGGGTTAACAAATGTCCAATACCAGCCTGGATTCAACGGCTTCCGAAAAAAATGCACGCCATCTGCGCATCACAGAACCTTCGCCCTGGGTGATGCGTTGGATGCATTTGATCAGGGCAAAAAGTACGATTTTGGATTTAGCGGCCGGTGGCGGGCGCCACGGACGCATGCTTTTGGACCAGGGCCATAAGGTCACATTCGTGGATCGCACCACCGAGCCATTGCACGATTTGACACCCCATACCGATGCGGATGTAATCGAAGTCGATTTGGAAAATGGTGGCGCTTGGCCTCTGGGCGAACGCCGTTTCGACGCCGTGATCGTGGTCAATTACCTTCACCGCGACCTGTTCGACCCCATCGTGTCATCTCTCACCCCCGGCGGCGTATTGCTGTACGAAACGTTCGCACGCGGCAATGAAGACTATGCCCGCCCGCGCAACCCTGATCATTTGTTAAAGTCTGGTGAATTGCTCAACGCCGTGCAGGGTAAGCTGCAGGTGGTGGGTTATGAACACGGCCTGGTGACCAATGCGGACATACCCGGTGTAAAGCAACGTTTGTGCGCGGTGAACAATTTGGCGAATTCAGATCGCGAAGATGGCGAGCCCGCGCCTTACGGCCTCTCACCACTTTCTTAAAGTTGGCGGGCTTAAAGTTGGCGGGTATGCATCAGCGACGGCACCATGGTGCGTGCATGCATCACAAGGGCCGGATCAATATCGGCAATGATGAATCCCGGGGCTTCCCCCGCATCGGCCAAGACTTCCCCCCACGGATCTATGATCAACGAATGACCATAGGTCTGGCGGTCACCGACGTGACTGCCGGTCTGTGCAGGTGCAAACACGTAACTGCCGTTTTCAATGGCGCGCGCACGCAACAGCACGTCCCAATGCGCCCGGCCGGTGGGCACGGTGAACGCGGCCGGCACCGCCAACAACGTCGCGCCCTCATCCGCCAAAGCGCGATAAAGATAGGGAAACCGCACGTCATAACAGGTGCTCAACCCCATCGTTCCCCACGGCAATTGGGCCAAAACTTTTTGATCGCCCGGACTGAATGTTTCCGATTCGCGATAACTTTCCCCATTTTCCAAATCCACATCAAACATGTGGATTTTGTCGTAGGTCGCAACGATTTGACCATCCGGGGAAAAGACAAATGCACGGTTGGCGATCTTATCACCCACCCAAACTGCCAAGGTGCCGCCGTGCAGCCAGATATCGAGCTCCTGCGCCAAGGCTTGGAACGCCGGGATGGCGGGATGATCATCTTGGGCGTATGCGTTGGCGCGAATATTGTCCGCGCCAAACGTCATCATTGCCACATTTTCAGGAAACAGCACCAATTCCGCCCCCAACAGCGCCGCTTCACGCGCCATTTGGCTGGCATCTGCAATATTGGCCGCCATATTGTCAGAAGCGTTCACCTGCACGCAGGCCGCCTTAAAAGGCTTGATGGTGTCTGTCACGTTGCCATCCTGACCTAAGCGACCCCCAACATGCCGTCCAGTTCACCATCGAAATCAAGTTCGAACAGATCATCACAGCCGCCAACGGGCCTATCATCAATAATAATTTGCGGCACCGTATGCCCACCAGAGCGTTCCTGCATTTCCTGGCGCTTTGCACGGTCCATCATGATGTTGAATTCTTCGTAACGAACGCCTTTTTTATCCAACAGCGCTTTGGCACGAGTGCAATACGGGCAAATGGGCGTGGTATAGATTTCGATCTTGGTCATAGGGTCGTTCCAACAGAAGGTCATTTCAAAATTATGGGCCGTTTCCATATGCCAGCCCACTTCGATACATAATGCACCCCTTATATATAAGGCTTATTCGCTTTTAAACAAAACCCCGAACCACACGCGCCAGCACCAAAACATCCACACTTGCGCAACCAGCACGTTTTAAAACCTTGGCTGCCGTGCGCACCGTTGCCCCGGTGGTATACACATCATCAATCAATAAAACATGCTTACCGACCAATTTTGACCGTCTTCGGGGCGGCGACGCAAACGCGCCTTGCACGTTGCGCGCCCGGGCGAGACGGCTGAGCCGTCCTTGGCTTGGGGTCTTACGCTTGCGCACCAAGCCGTCAATCAAAACGTTTGTTTCTGCCAGTTTACCAATCTCATGGGCCAACAAAGCCGCTTGATTATAACGGCGCTGAAACAATCGCGTCCAATGCAGCGGCACCGGCACGATCACATCTGCCGCCTCCACCAGATCACGTCCGGCACCATACATCCACTTGGCCAACAGCGTAGTCATTTCGGTGCTGTCACTGTGTTTGAACCTCAACACCAAATCGCGCGATTGATCATCGTACAGCAAAGCGGACCGGGCACGGTCAAACGGTGGTTGGCGGCGCGCGCACGCACCGCACAAAGTCCGGTCAGGCACATCAAAATCAAATGGATGGCCACACACGTCGCAACATGGATGGCTCAAAAACGTCAACGCAGACCAGCACGTTCCACACAACGCGTGGGGTTCTCCAACCTGGAGCCCACAGCCGGGACACGTCGGTGGCAACACCAGATCAATCAATTTCATCGCCGGGCCAAAGACGCCGAGGTCACGCACCGTCTGCTCCTCCACAGCACACAAGCCAGGACTTTAACACCGCTCCCGGCTGTGTCATATAGGGGCTATGTCTACACCTGAACATATGATGTTGTTTGAACGTGATGCCGTGCGCCTGCACCGTGATCGCGCGGCCAAACAACTGGACGAGCACAATTTCTTGTTTACAGAAGTTGCCGAACGCCTGACCGAACGCTTGGACGACGTAAAACGAACGTTTCCATTGGCTTTGGACATTGGCTGTCACGGTGGTGAAGTGGCACGCACACTCGACCAAGAAACGCATCGCCGTGGCAGTATTGAAACATTGGTCCAATGCGACCCATCACCTGCCATGACCCAAAAGGCAACACAAGAAACACACACCAGCGGCTTTGCCGCCGACGAAGAATTCCTGCCCCTGAAAGCCAAAAGCCTTGATTTGGTGATGTCCAATTTATCCCTGCATTGGGCCAACGACCTACCCGGCGCACTGGTGCAAATTCGCCAAGCGTTGAAACCGGATGGGTTGTTTCTTGCCGCAATGTTGGGCGAAGGCACTTTGCAAGAATTGCGCACCGCCTTGATGGCGGCAGAAATGGAAATTGAAATGGGCATGAGCCCGCGTGTCTCACCCTATGTCACCGTGCAAGATTTGGGCGCCCTGCTGCAACGCGCAGGTTTTGCCCTGCCCGTGGTCGACACCGAAAGCATCACGGTTAGTTATCCCGATATGTTCAAGCTGATGCATGATCTGCGCGGCATGGGTGAAGCAGGTGCGGTGAGCGGGCGGCGCAAAACCTTCACCCGGCGCGACACCCTCATGCGTGCCGCCGAAATTTACGTCGAACGCTTCGCCGGGCAAGACGACTGCGGCGAAGGTCGCATCCCGGCAACATTCGACATTTTGTACCTGACCGCCTGGGCCCCACATCCGGACCAGCAAAAGCCGCTTCAACCTGGTTCGGCTCAAACAAGTTTGATCGACGCGCTAAAAGAAAAAAATTGAATCGCTCTAAACAGGCGACTAAGGTTCGATTATGAAATTTGAGTCCCCCCTAATTCCTGGCAAACTGATCAAACGCTATAAGCGGTTTTTAACCGATGTGGAATTGAAAGACGGCAGCGTTGTCGTTGCCCATTGCGCCAATTCCGGGTCCATGCTGTCGGTGAACGACGCCGGTGCGGATGTGTGGCTGAGCCCCGCCAACAATCCCAAACGCAAACTGCAATACACGTGGGAACTGATCAAAATTGGCGATGCCATGGTCGGCATCAACACCCAACATCCCAACCGCATCGTCGATGAAGCCATCGCCGCTGGCAAAATCAAAGAATTAAGCGGTTACGACACCCAAAAACGCGAAGTGAAATACGGCAAAAATTCACGCATCGACATTTTGCTGTCGGGCGAAGGCAAACCCGATTGTTATGTCGAGGTGAAAAATACCACCATGCGCCGCGATTTAAGCAACAACGCCCCGGCGGAATTTCCCGATGCCGTGACCGCACGCGGTGCAAAACATCTGGTCGAGCTGGGCGACATGGTCGAACAGGGGCACCGTGCGGTGATGTTTTATCTAATCCAACGCGATGACGCGCACAGCTTCACCGTCGCCGCCGACATCGACCCAACTTACGCCAAAGGCCTGGAAAACGCCCTGAAACGCGGTGTTGAGGTGGTTGCCTATTCCTGTCGCGTATCCCCACAAGAAATCGAGATTGAAGGCCCGGCAGAGGTAAAACTTTGATTTTTTGCACCCCATGCCATAATCGCGTGCCATAATCGCCAAAATTCAGTACAGAAAAGCAGCACATGAGCCAATCCAGATCCATCAAAATCCACACCCCCGAAGACTTCGAAGGCATGCGCAAATCGGGTCGTTTGGCCGCTCAAACCATTGACATGGTGACACCTCACGTCAAACCGGGCGTGACCACAGATGAGCTCGACACACTCTGCCACGATTTCATCGTCGCGCACGGGGCCCAGCCCGCGCCGTTGAACTATCGCGGTTTTCCCAAATCCATCTGCACATCGGTCAATCACGTGGTTTGCCACGGCATTCCCGGCGACAAAAAGCTTCACGACGGCGACATCATCAACCTCGACATCACCACCATTTTGGACGGTTGGTACGGCGACACATCACGCATGTTCACCGTCGGCGATACTTCGGTCAAGGCCAAGCGCCTGATCGACATCACGTTTGAGGCCATGTGGGAAGGCATCCGCGAGGTCAAACCGGGTGCAACAACCGGTGATATCGGCCACGCCATCCAGACTTTTGCGGAAAAACAACGCTGTTCGGTGGTGCGCGATTTCTGCGGTCACGGTTTGGGGCGGGTGTTTCACGACGCCCCCAACATCATGCATTTTGGCGAACCTTCAACCGGAATCCGTTTGGAAGAAGGCATGTTTTTCACCATCGAACCCATGATCAACCTGGGCAAATATGACGTCAAAATATTGGGCGATGGCTGGACCGCTGTGACCAAGGATCGTTCACTTTCGGCCCAGTTCGAACATTCCATCGGCGTGACGGCTGACGGCTACGAAGTCTTCACCCGTTCACCGGAAGGTCTGGACAAGCCCCCCTACACTTAGGCACTCTAAGAATCTATCAAGGGGTGCGTTTTGGCAATGTGCGCTCTTTTTGAGTGAGGGGCAAATGACAAAAAAAACACAACGGCAAACATCGCACACCGCCGGGCATCGTCAGCGCCTGCGCGAACGGTTCCTCAGAACCAAGGGCCGAGACCTCGCCGATTATGAATTGATCGAACTGTTGTTGTTCACCGCCATGCCAAGACGCGACGTCAAACCCATCGCCAAGGCGTTGCTCAAACGGTTCGGTTCATTCAGCACTGTGTTGGGGACAAACGCGACGGAATTGCAAAAAGTCGACGGTATTGGTGAGGTTGCGGCCGTGAGCCTGTTGGCGGTGCGCCAAGCGGCTGAACGTTTGCTCCAAGACGATGTGATGAACCAACCGGTGCTTGGCAATTGGCAAAGTTTGATGGACTACTGCCGGGTCGCCATGGGCCACAAAACAACCGAACAGTTTCGGGTGCTGTTTTTAAACCGCAAAAACATTTTGATCGCCGATGAACTGCAACAAGAAGGCACCATCGACCACACGCCGGTCTACCCCCGCGAAGTCATCAAACGTGCACTCGATTTGGGGGCCAGCGCGTTGATTTTGGTCCACAACCACCCTTCCGGTGATCCCACCCCCAG
>Ga0070729_10003708_pt1 | contig 17323 bp, 13 predicted proteins | sample tdDd472_FD_66725 | JGI IMG/M metagenome (GOLD analysis project Ga0070729, IMG submission 66725) | Marine sediment microbial communities from the Atlantic coast under amendment with organic carbon and nitrate - tdDd47.2 | ecosystem: Environmental > Aquatic > Marine > Coastal > Sediment | place... | reverse complement strand
CTCGATATAGGAGCAGGACAGGGGCGAAATGCCTTGTTTCTTGCCGAAACCGGGTCTGAGGTCCACGCACTCGAACCCTCCAAAGAAGGTATTCGACATCTGAAGGATCAAGCCTCGCGCAGACACTTGAATGTCAAATGTATTCAAAAGGAATTTGGAAAATATAACTCTAAATCCGAAGTATATTCTGCAGTCCTTGTTTTTGGGCTCATTCAAATTCTCAGCGCGGAAGATCGGCAGGCAATGATCGAGCGTGTCGCATCATGGCTCGTGCCCGGAGGTCTGGTGTTTTTGACGGGGTTTGGTACCCAGGATCCTTCCATGAAACGCGTTCAAATGAATTGGCATGAGTTGACGTCTCAGCATTTTGTTAGTCCAGAACAGGAATACCGCTTTTATCTAAAGCCTGGTCAGGTATCAACGCTCTTTCCCGGCTTCCAGGTTCTACACCTGTTTGAAGGGTGGGGACCTTGGCACCGCCACGGAGACTCGGAACCTGAACGCCACGATATGGTTGAGTTGGTTGCGAAGAAATCTGTTGCTTAGTCTGGTATCCACGGTTTCCTTCTTGGTTCTTTATCCGCAGATTAGACAGATTTTCACAGATGGAGACAAGCCGAATTAATTCTATTAATTACCGGCAAATCATAAGGCCAGGCATGCCCTCGAATTTCGGAAAACCACCGAGTCTTCATCCATTACCAAATTGATAACCTGAGTACCATATATCGTTCTTCAAAACTCACCAGCATGAGGACCGCAAGGATGTCACCACAGATTACGATTCAAAAGGTTGAGCTGATCTGTTTGACTCCCCAATAGAGTCGAATCTTTAGTGTAGAATCCTATCTGTGAATATCAGTGTAATTGGCGGATTAACGCTTCATTGCAAAAAAACATCCAGGGGGTAGCGTATTCGCCTCTCCCTGGATGCAATTGTCTAGGATTCTTTGAAACTCAGGATCTAACCCATTCCCAAATAGTGAAAAAGGGGTCTATCTATCATTTCCTCCTCATAAGCCTGAATCAACCCTTTTCGAGGAGTTTGTTGACCAGATCCATTACTTCGAAGGCGTCACCCACATAGACCACATCTGCTTTGCCGCGAGCCCAGCCGCAGTTGGCATCGGTGTTGACAGCGCGACGCTCTTTGATGAAGCGCCAACCAACCACATGTGGTTCCTCACCGTGACAGCAGGTAGCGAGACCCTTGGGGTGACGAGGCGTGGAGCCTGTTTGTCCTACTTGATTTAGGTGACTCATGAAACTGAGCACCTTGGCACCTTCGTGACTCTGATCCACCAATGATTTACTGCTACCCAGGGACGCCCCGGAATTTTGAAGGAATGCTTTGATCAAATGTTCCGCTTGATCCACGTGAATCTGTCCATCGCCTTGTTTCTTGGACCAGCCAGCACCTGCAACAAAAAGCAAGTTCGCATCGGGACGGATGGTCTGGGTGTCGGTCGCGGGTTTCTGAATACCTTTAATTTCAGTGTGGGTTTCGCTTTCGGAGAAGGCGACTTCCACATCTGTTGCGGTTGCTGCGTTGGGTTCCAGGTTCATGGGTTCGAACTGGCCGGCACCAAACGTCAGGAACCAAGGTCGTGCCTTGCGCGTTAACGTTCCCTCAATACGCTGGCGATAAAACCATCGTTTTACGGACAGTTGACCATCTTCAATTGAAAACCCAGAAATACGTGTATCAATTTTCCCACCTACTCGTTGGCATGCGCCTGCAATGCAACGTTCAACTCGCGTGGTGGCTGGAGCCAGGACCAGATTCGCTCCTGATGATTTGGTGAGAGCTGCGATTGCGGCGACATCGGAACCGTAACGAGGCGACTGAAGCTCCGGGGCGTCGACTTTTAGAATTTTGGAAGCGCCCGAGTTGCCCAAAAGGGTCAGGACCGAATCGAGCTGATGACCGATTAGACCAATTTGGAAGGAATCGGTTCCTAAGAGTTCCGAAAGCGTTTTTGCTGCGGTCAGACACTCAAGATTTGCCTTAGAAAGACCATCTTCTTGGCCTTGGTGAAGAATGACAAGTAATTGTTCCATGGTCAACCTCCCTTACGCCTTGATCCAGGCGACGATTTCTTCGGCGATGGCCTGGGCTGTCATATCTTTTTTTATGTCAGTTTCTCGGCTTTGTTGAGGAACGCTGGCATCGAGAAAGTGTGAATCCCCACTAGGCGCAGGAGCCTTGGCGGCTTTTTGCATGGCGGGCATGATGCCACGCATGTTCATCATGCCGGTCTGGGGGTTATTCGGTGGTTCTGGCAGATTTCCAGTTGCCCAGGCGCATACGACTGGCAGGCTCTTAAATTGAGATACTTGATAATTTCCGCCTTCAACCCGTTCGTGAACCTCGAAACCATCTGCTTGGACGTTAAGCACATCTACTCCCGTAAACTGATTGGAAATGCCCAAAGACTCACCAACTAATTGCATGGTGACACCCGCATCTCTGGAAGCCGAGGAGCAGCCACCGAACAAGAGCATTCGATCCTTTTCCAGTCCTGGAATGGCTTCAATGGCCTGAGCAAGCGCCGGGGCCAGATCGCAGGCATCCGTGAAACCACCAGCAGGGCCATCAATGACCACCAGGTCAAAGGCTAATTTTTGGGCAATTGCCATCATCAGTTGTTGGAGTTTAGCTTTAGGGCCAAGCGTCACGAGCCAGACCTTCGATCCGGGATGTTGTTTGGCCAGGTGACCGGCTTCATACAATGCATGGCTCGCCCAGGGGTCGAGCACCACGGGCAACATCATTTCATTTTTCAGGGTGGGACCAGTTGGCCCATCTTGAGGGATTAGGGTCTGTAGAGGGTCGGGAACGAGACTCCCACAAACCACGATATGATAAGCATTAGACATGTTCATCTCCATTCTTTGTTCTAGTTTTCAGCTGAGTGCAGGCCACCTGGGCCAGCGGAAAAGTGAATATTGGATTGTTCTGGGTCGTTGGGATCGGCTTGGGTACAATTCCAGAAGCAGACACCGCAATGGACGCATTTTTCATTCTCAAATTGAGGAATACCGTTCTCACCATTGGTGATAGCCTGGCCCGAACAGACTGCGACACACAGTTTGACCTGGCAATCCATGCACAGATTTGTGTCTTTAAAGGTGACGTGGTCTTTATAGCCAGGCGGGGCCTGGACCTTGCCACCGAGAAGAAGTGCATCCTGCTGGCTGACGATCAACTTCTCGTCGAAATCGATTTTTGGCCAACCGATGTGATCCATGATCAGTTCGTGTAGGGGAGTGGGACCAGCCTCGGCCTGTTTCTTTAAGTCGGCCAGGGTCGAATCATCAATTCGACCACGATAGTATTCTTCCAGGCTGGGGACGCGTTCATAGGTCTTTTGGGACTTGGCCTTGAAACCCAGTTTACCCTTAGTGAAACCGGCCATGCCCATCCCGATCATACCGCGAAGGAAACCGCGTTGAAACCCGTTGCGCGCCTTTTCCGCCATGCGACCTTCCGATTCGACCCAGCTTTTCCGACGCCGGGAAACATAGGTCTTTTCGAGGTTTTCGCGGGTGAAGGGCAGCCCTTTATCGAGCAGTTCGAGAACGCCTTTGGCCAACTGAACGCCGGTCTCCCAGGCCTCATCGACACCTGATCCACTCAAGACATTGGTACTACCCGAACCTTCTCCAATTCGCGCATACCCATCTCCAGCCAGGAAAGGCTCGCCGATTCTGCCGGCCTCCTGGAGGCTTTTGGCGCCCCAGGAACGCAAGGTTCCGCCCTCAAGGTGTTGCCAGATTTTGGGGTGTTTCATGAAGTGCTGTAAGTATTTATAGGCTGTTCGATTCGGGCAGTCCATCCACGATGGGACGAAAATACCCACACTGGCCAGAGAGTCAGGGTAGACATACAGAAATCCAAAGATCTCCGGTTCGGGGTAGCCCATGGTGTGCAGAACCGTGCCCGGTTTAAGTTGACAGGTTTCAGGTAATTCAACCACGGCCTTCATGCCGATGGCCCATTCACGCTGATGATGTCCTTCAGGCAACCCAAAGGTCTGATCGAGTTGTCTGCCGACTGCGCCAACCGGACCGTCACCGACGACCGTGAATTCGGCATGGATATCCATTCCCGGCATGTAGGTTTCTGTCGGCTTCCCGTTCTTATCCGTGCCCTGGTCCATGAGTCTGACCCCGACCACCTTGTCATCTTCGATCAAAGCCTTTTCGACCGGACTGGCAGGCCACAACTGGGCCGTTCCAGAGCCCATGATTTGAGATCCGACCCATGTGTTGAATTGGCCCATAGAGAGGACAAGGCCTGGGTGCTTCTCTAGGAACGAGGGAATCATGGGAAGCTTCACGGCGTGATGTTTCGCCTTGCGCCCCAACCCGAGCGTTTTAAGAAGTTTCTCCATGGCTCGAAGTGGTTTGCTCCGTCTGGATGCGCCGTGGGGATCGAAGAGGTAATAGATTTCCTCTTCGGTAACGTTGGCGGCCATGGGAATCTCTTCTGGGTTCAGGTCGGGAAAGGAACTCTTGATGCTGCGAGCACGTGTGACGATTCCGGATACACCGAAACTGAGATCATCGGCCCGTTCGTAGCACAGGACCTGCAGCGGCATTCCAGGCATAACCCGACTTTCGATAAAGCTGCCGTCTTCTTTCATGATGTTCCGGCTAAGGGTGGTGAGAAAGCCTCCTGTGGCCGGTCCAAACCCAACGCAGGCGATATCGGCCTGCATGACTTGACGTTCAAAAGGTTGGTTCATGTGAGCCCCCTATTGAGGATAGTCCAGGGCTTCTGGAATCATGACCTGAGCGAGATCGTGGGCGGCAGCGTCCTTGGCAAGACGCGCACCTGCGAGACATCCATCGAGCTTGCGGCGTAGTTTGTTGAAGGGAGCGAGGTCAAAACAATGAACACAGGGACCTTCCTTCAGTTCATGGCTGCCGTCGTCTTCAAGGACATCGCTGGCTATATGGGCACCCGCGTGGATACCTGGAATGACGCAGCTCATGCAGTCGAGTTCGGACTCTTTGTAGATGGAGTCGTCGTTCCAATCTGGATGACCTTCGTAGCCATAAACCAATTCTGCACAAATGCGTCCGACTTCGCCGGAAGAGGTTGCAGCCTGAACATGGGCCAAATTGGTGAAGAACTGGACATAACCCTCTAAGGCGTCTTCGAGCATGGGATTCTCAGGGCCTTTGTCTTTTAATTCGATGACATCCAGGATCTGATAACGCGCGGCGAGTAACCAGCAGAGCGCATCCGCCATGGCAAAAGTGACACCTTGGCGTTGACCTTTGTAGAGTTTTTTACCGTGTGCATCTTTGGCCTTGAGTAAGTGATTAAGCGTCCACAGCCATAAGTCCATGGCAGAGGCAAGGTTACAGGCACCTGTCCCGTGGTGTACAGAAGCGATGCGACGCATTTCCATAATCCACTGCTCGAAGTAGGCGAGGAAGATGGGATTGGTCATGGTAGCGGATAATTGACGACGCTGAACGGCTTCGGGGCCTTCATAGGTCGCTTCCAATTGGGTGTCCATCCATTTCTGGCCCAGGAAACCTGGGCAGTCTTCGGTGATGCCGTATCCACCCATGAGACTGACGGCCTCGCGCATCATATTCGCGCCATTTCCGGTGTTCCAAAGTTTGCAGGCAGGGCAAAGGACATTGGCCAGGGCATCCATTAGAACATAACGCGTTAATAGATCATCGTGCAAGGACGCTGCGCGTTCCTTATCGCTGTCGTCTTTAGAGAAGCGCAATTCCAGATATTCAAGGGCATCTTTGGCGGGTTGGCGCAGAGCCTTCATCTCTTCACGTGCACCCTTAATACCCTTTTCTGAAAAGAGCTGGTCTTTTTCCAATTCGATGCGATCGAATTCGTCGAATAGGCGCGCCGCAGCGAAACCCAGAGAGGCGCCTGCTTCACCCATGGCCCAAATGTCGGTGAGCCGATGAAGGGCATCTTCTTTCTGCTGCAAACCCAATTCAAACCTTGGACTGTTTTCATTAATGCTGTCTCCACCACGGAAGCGGTTGCGATGATAGCGAACAATGGGCTCAATAGCTGAAAGAAGTTTGGCGCTACTCATCAGGCCGACCGTGACGCGAGTTCGACGGAAAACGGCTGCGATGATTTCACTGTGTGAGTAGTTGGGTACAATCTTGCCATCAATGATTTTGTATCCGCCGATAATACGGTTCGCAGGGACGGTCATATTGAAAATGGGATCCGTCGTTGAAGAAAGCTGGTGAACTAGTTTGAGGGTGGCGCTGCCTCGGTCATAGGTTCCCTGGTCCGTCTCTTCAAGAATTACCATGCAACTGCCCTTAATGCGCTCGTCACCTGAATCAACCGCGACAGTGACAAAATTGGCGAAATCCATGCCGGTGATGAAACGACCACGTTTTTCCACTTTCAGGACCGGTTCCATACCGGCTTTCCAGGATTCAATAGATACTTTTCCAGAGAGAACGCCCGTGTCTACACCCACAAAAGGTATGGGCTCCGTTAGTACGAAGGAACCGCGCCAGATCGGACGATCCTCACCGGGATTTGGTGGTATGCAACGCGACATGTAATAGGCCTTCTGTTCCTCGGTTCCCCGCTCGTGGATCGGGGATAGGGCCAAATTGCCCGCCATGGAGGAGGTGGCCGCACCACCATCGACCCAGGATAATTCAAAAGCGGCCAAAGCCAGCGCCATATTCTTTGGGCCCTCCAGATAACCTCCAAATTCGGGAGGCATAAACATCGCCGTTATTCCGGCTTCGTCGAAGGCGTGTAACAAGTTGGCCTTGTCATCTGTCCATTCATGGGAATTCCGCGCGCCATTGGCAACCAGCCGTGCCACGGGGCCACGGGCTACACTGCGTGCCGCCTGTGCAACCATCTGCAGGTCATATCGGTCGGCAAAGCGCCACATAATTTGGCGCACAGCATCGCCTGGAAGGGTACTGAGTCGTTTTGTCGTCATGGTAACATCTCCGCAAGTCAGAAATCAGGACCTTTTAATCTAATAATCGATTGTGCGAGCGAATAACGTGTATATAATCAATGGTTTCGAATATATCGCTCGGTCCTGGTGACTATTATACTGTGATTTTGAGTTAAATGGAATGGCTTGGTGACCGCCGCAGAGAGGAAGACGCCGAAAAGATTTTTTAATGTTTCAATAGTGATTTATGAATGAAAAGGGTTGGTTTGAAAGGATGAAGGTTTCTGGAAAAATTGCGAATGAAGAGTAATAAAACAAATGTATGAATGATTATTTAGATTGAATCCGTGTAAGTCAAAGAATCTTAAATCAGACCGACAATAATGAGGAAAAGCCCTTGATTGCCCAATTCCCAGTGGAAGATTCCAAATTATGCTTTTACAAATTGCCCTGAAAGGGCAAAACAAAACAGCCCAGGGCAACGCCCTGGGAACTTATGCAGCGACAAGAATAGCCCTGAAAGGGCGAAATATGGTGAATGAACCGTTCCAAAATAGGGACCAAGGCAAATACACCCATTTGGGTTACCATCGCAAACCAAAATGTGGTGCCCTTGAAGGGCAAAATGTGGTGCCCCTGCAGGGCACGGGACATTGCCAATCCGATCCCCAGGGCGATGCCCTGGGCTGCCATATTCGGCCCCATTGGGGCAATTCGAGGTCTATTAATTGGCGACTCAATAGGACTAGTTTGTTTTTTCAGGAATCACGTTAAAGCTTGGACCCACTATCAGGAAGAATGTCAACCATGGAAGGGTACTCCAACACAATAATGTGAACACCTGTTGAATTATCTGCATTGCGGGTCGTATAATCTGATAAATCCACTTTTCAACGGAGCCATTTATGCCACAATCTCTGTCGCAGGTCTGGCTGCACATCATTTTTTCTACGAAAAACCGCAAAATGCTGTTAATGGATTCTGATGTTCGTGAGGGAGTTCATGCTTATCTGGCTGGGATTTGTTCACAATTAAAATCTCCGGCATTAAATATTGGAGGTGTTGCCGATCATGTACACATTCTCTGCAATCAATCCAAACATATTGCTGTGAAGGATTTAGTCCAAAACCTTAAACAGGGTTCTTCCAAATGGGTCAAACAGCAGTGGCCAAATCTAGGTCATTTCTATTGGCAAAGTGGATACGGTGTTTTTAGCGTGAGTTCTTCACAGGTGGGCCGGGTCCATAAATACATTGAAAATCAGGAACAGCATCACCGTGGATTGGGATTTAAGGATGAATTTCGAGTTTTTTTGGAACGTTACCAGGTTTCCTACGATGAGCGATATGTGTTTGATTAAAACATTTTCATAATAAATAAAAAAATTTCGACCGATAACCAATGGTCCAAAACATTAAAAGTTCACATCAATAAAGGCCCTGAAAGGGCAAAACAAAACAGCCCAGGGCAACGCCCTGGGAAATTGTGTAGCAAAAGGAACAGCCCTGAAAGGGCGAAACATGATGAATGAAGCATTCCAAAATAGGGACCCAAGGCAAATAGATCCAATTGGGTTACCATCGCGAAGCAAAATGTGTTGCCCCTGCAGGGCACGGGATATTGCCAATCGGTCCCCAGGGCGATGCCCTGGGCTGTCATGTTCTGCCCCTTTGGGGCAATTCGAGGTCTATAACTTGGCGACTCAATAAAACCAATTTGTTTCATGTAACAAATGATCATGGATCATGGATCATGGATGGCAACTTCACCATTCAATAAATGGATACAAATGGCAATATTTGCATTCTCGGTCGTCCATGGACCATTTCCCATTGACAATTTGATGGAACATCGATTGAATCATATTGATATCTTACATACGGAAAAAGAGCGAGGACACTATGACACCTGCAGGCGTGGCCACGGCTGAGCCAACCCGGCGCATTCGTCGATTAGGGTCGTTTGAAACGGCGGCATGCCTCACCTCCGAATTCGAACCGTTTAATATCGTTTTGCACCTTGTCCTTGAAAAAGCTCCCGATCCTGACGTCGTTAGGGCAACCCTCACCAGGTGGGTTCAGCAGCAGCAAATAGCATCGCTAACCATTTTGAAAGACGGGAAACAGAGATGGTTTGGACGGGTTAAACCTGTAGATGTTCCAATAAGTTGTGACAATCTAAAGTCGGAAGATGACCAAGCCAGGATCATAGAGCAGGAACTGAACAAACGTCTACCCAATGAAGATGGAACACTTTTTCGTTTTTCCTATTACTTGGATTGCACCCAAACTACTAAGGGCCATCTCATTTTGGCATTTCATCACGCTCTCGTCGACGGATCCTGCTTGGTTGTTTTGATACGAGAGCTCATGAAGGGCTTCTTGGCAGGGGAACAGCACGAATCTCAGATGAAGTTCACAGAAGAAGCCGAATCATCTGAAGCCTACTTCCCAAAGCCGTTTTGCGGGCTGGAACTGAGGAGGCGAGTTCTCGGTATGCAGTTCAGGGAGTTGGTAAATGAACTGAAATTTCGCCTCACCTCACCTAAGGGGGCTATTCGACCGGTAGCGGCCCAGAGCAAATGTCGCACTCTTGTCACCTCCTGGTGCAAAGAAGTAACTGCAGATCTGTTGAGGGAGTCGAGGAGAAGACGATGCACACTGGTTGCCATGTTACACGCTTCCATGTTGCTAGCTGTCAACAAATGCTTATTTGAGGATCGCAAGAGGCGACATCGTCTCATCGCCTTTTATGATCTTAGGCCCTACTTAGATCCGCCGTTGCCTGCCCAGCAGATTGGAGCTCACCTCACCATGGGGCGTTTTGCGGAAACGGTTCAAGCGGGAATGGAATTCTGGGAACTTGCCACACGAATTCAGGCCCAAATCTATGATTTCGGGAAATCCGGGGATAAGTTCGTCTCAAATCATCTTACCCAGTTCACGTTGAAGACGCTCATCGCCTTGAAGCGGATGCGCATGGGTTCAACAGCCATCAGCTATACTGGCTCCGTACCCCCCTTGGCGCCGCCTGGCCTTCCCTTCGATATGACCGAATTCCACGCCTTCGTTTCCAATATATCGCTCGGACCCTTTTTTACGGCCAATAGTCGCATTTTTTCGCAACGCCTGATATTGGATTGTCTCTATCTTGAAGGTGATATTGAGCCGGGAACGGCCCAATCCATTGTGAACGAGATGCGAAACATCCTTGAAACCGCCATCGGGAGGAACCGCGATGTCAACGAATGATATTTCCCAGCATGGTGATAAGGAGTTGCAGGGCAATCCCCGTTGGATTGCCTTTCGAACGACACTACAGCAGTATCTTGGGACTGAAAATATTGCATTAACCCACCGGTTTCAGGAGGACCTCGCGGCTGAATCATTGGATCTCCTCAACATCACTGCGTCCCTGGAAGAATCCATGAACATCCATATTCCAGAACCCGATCTGGTCGACATCCACACAGTTGAAGACTTATGGAACTTAATCCTGCATTTGAAGAAGTGAGTCTTCTTGAACGCCTCAGGCGTTGGAGTCATGAGAAGGGGGATCGTACAGCCCTTTGGTTCCTGGATCAGGAGGTCAGCTACGCGAACCTTGATCGCCTATCAAGCCATGTTGCGACTGGAATTCTGGCGCGAGAGATACCTTCCGGGTCCCGAATTCTTATCTGCCTGCCCAATGGCGTTGAATTTCTCTACTCATTTCTGGGGATCTTGAAGGCTGGCTGTATTGCGGTTCCCTTGTTTTATAAATCGGGTTTTGAACGTATTCAACAGGTCGCCTCTCTTTGTGGGGCCCGCTTGATCATCGTAGGAAGACTGCATCGTGACAAGGCAGACCAAGCATCTATTCCTTTATGCAGTTACGGTGACATACCGAAGCCTAATCGGCCAGGCGATTTAAGCTATTTTCGCAAGACTTTGCCTGAGGAACTCGCATTTTTGCAGTTTACATCCGGAAGTACGGCCAACCCCAAAGGGGTTTGTATTTCCCATCGAAGTTTGAGCATCAATATTCAGCAAATGATCGTGGCCATGGAAATATCCCAACATGACCGGTTTCTTAGTTGGTTGCCCGTTCACCACGACATGGGTCTAGTCCTGATGGTTCTATTGCCGCTTTTCTTGGGGATTCCATTCAAACTACTCCCCGTGGAGATGACACGAATTCATGCCTGGTTTCGTGAACTGGAAACGTGGGAGGCCACATTCACCGCCGCACCCGATTTCGCGTATCGACTTGCGGTGAAAGCGGTTCGCGAGCCACAACAATTCGACCTTTCGCGCCTGCGTGTGGCGTTGAATGCAGCAGAAGCCGTGCGCAAACAAACAATTCTTGAATTTGAAGACGCCTTTCGACTGAAGAAGGTCGTCATGCCCGCCTTCGGTCTAGCAGAGGCGACTGTTGGTTTGACCTGTCGCGAACCTGGTGCAGCGCTTGAGACAGATCAATTCGGTCGTGTGGCTTTAGGGCGGCCTTTTCGGGGAACCAAAATCCGAATCGTAGATGACCGCGGAAGACCTTGTAAGCACAATCAAATCGGTCATATTCAATTTCGAAGCCCTGCTGCATGCTCCGGTTATTGGGAAAATCCAGATGCTGAGCGACACCTTAGAGTTGCTGACGGTTTTCTGAGAACCGGTGACCTGGGCTACCTGGACGTGGAAGGCAACCTCTACTTTGTCAGTCGATCAAAAAATACGATTATCTGCGCGGGACGCACCATTGCTCCCCAGGAGGTCGAAGAGTGGGTGGATCGACTCGCTGGGATTCGACGCAGTGCCGCCCTGGGCTGGTCAAAACGCGATGATCAACTCGCCTTGGTGTGTGAGGTTCGAAGAATGAATCTTGAAAAACTTTCTGAACTGCAGAGAACTATCGTGCAAGAGGTCCACAAACAGATGGGGTTCCGACCGGCAAAAGTGATTCTGGTAACTCATCACACCATACCACGTACCCAAAACGGCAAAACCCAATACCGAATGCTTCAGGATTGGCTGGAAACGTCGTCTTTTCCTCCCGGGAACATTCTACTTGGTTGAAAGACGTCCTAAGTCTGAAGAGGTGGTAAGTCCAACTGGATATCGCGATCCAGGGGTTGATCCAGGCAGATAAACGATTCCGTGTAACGTATTTGGTCGAAATGCTGTAACTCTTCTACCAGAAAACGGTGGAAATCTTTGATATCACGAGTGCGAACTTTTACGATCAAAGCATACGTACCGGATGTGTAATAAGCCTCGACCACCTCGGGCAATTCTTTCAGGTTTTCCAGAATCGTCTCCACCGCGCTTGCTGTTCGAAGGTGAATACCTATCAAAACCGTGACACCAAGACCCAGCTTTTCATAATCGACGGTGATTTTCGACCCCGTTATGATGCCAGCCTCCTTCATTTTTTCTACTCTTTGGTGGATTGTGCCGCCCGAAACGATCAATTTCCTGGCAATTTCAAGGAAGGGCATTCGAGCATCCTCAAGCAAAAGCCCCAAAATCTGTCGATCGAGCCTATCGATTTCATAATGTGTCCCCATATCAACTCCCATATTGTTAAAAATCAACAAAATATCGTTGCAATAATAACAAATTAATAAAAGTTTCCAATAATGAATATTAAATTTGATTGAATTGTTTCATTTTGATAATAATTTACCAATCAAAAGGAGGGGCGTATGTGTGGTTTTTTTGTAGATACAGGAAGTGGCATGAAGGTCGATGCCCTTGAAGCAGCTGCCGGGAAGATTCAGCACCGTGGACCTGATGCGACTCGAACATGGCAACAAAAGGACAAGGTCATGATCTTCCACCGCCTCGCTATTATGGATCGACGTGAATCGGGGATGCAGCCATTTGAGGTGCCCGGATCGGTTACGATGGTTTGTAATGGTGAAATCTACAATGAGCCTGAATTGAAGCGTCAATTCGTGGACCATTTTTCCTTTCAATCAAATTCCGACTGTGAGGTCTTGCTACCTATGTATCTGCAGCATAAGGTTGAGGCCATGTCAGCGCAATTGGACGCCGAGTTTGCCCTGGTCGGTTATGACCACGAAGGAGACTTCTTCTTTGCCAGTCGTGACCCTATTGGAATTCGGCCGCTATTTTATGGGCACGCTAAAACCAACGGCGCAATGATGTTTGCTTCTGAAGCCAAGTCCCTTCAAGCATTGTGTGAAGAGGTCAAGCCTTTTCCTCCTGGAAAAACATACCGTTCGGATACGGATCAATTCGAGTGGTTCTGCGATCCTGGGCAGTATGAATTGAACGGTTTGGATAGTATGGATCACATCCTCGAGGGTATTCGGGTTCGACTCGAAGCCGCCGTTGAAAAGCGTCTTCGCAGCGACGCACCAGTCGGCTTTTTACTTAGCGGTGGCTTGGATTCAAGTTTAGTATGCGCCATTGGAAGACGTATCCTCGGGCGACCCATCACTACGTTTTCCGTGGGTATTGACGTCGATCCCATTGATTTGGGTTTTGCCAAGCAAGTGGCAGACGATCTGGGATGCGATCATCACGAAGTGCGTTTTACCAAAGAAGAAGTCTTTGAAGCCTTATCCGAATTGATTTACCACCTTGAAACCTTCGATATCACAACGATTCGCGCCTCTGTGGGTATGTACCTGGTCTGTAAATATGTTCGAGAAAAGACAGATGTGAAAGTTCTCATGACGGGCGAGGTCAGCGACGAGCTATTCGGTTACAAATACACTGATTTTGCGCCAACTGCGGCCGATTTTCAGGAAGAAGCCCAGAAACGCGTTCGAGAACTCTACGCCTACGATGTACTGCGGGCCGACCGCTGCATTAGCGCACATGGCCTGGAAGCCAGGGTACCGTTCGGCGATCTTGAATTTGTTGATTTCGTGATGGGCGTTGCTCCAGAATTGAAGATGAACCACCATGGGATTGGTAAATATCTGCTGAGAAAAGCGTTTGATGGCCTGGGTTACTTACAGGACGATATTCTCTACCGAGAGAAGGCGGCATTTTCCGATGCAGTGGGACATTCGATGGTCGATGAACTCAAATTACTCGCTGAAGATCGATATAGCGAGGAAGACTTAATTCGTGCGGCCACGCGCTATCCAGAACACAGTCCGATCTCGAAAGAGTCGTTGATGTATCGAGACATTTTCGAGACCTATTATCCAGGCCGAGCTGCCTGGATACCAGGCTATTGGATGCCCAATGCTTCCTGGGAAAACTGTGCCGTCGATGATCCAAGCGCGCGTGCCCTGCCTAATTACGGACAATCTGGAGATGCAAGCCAGCCTGATAGGAAGCGGCAACTCGCGGTCTGAATCAAAGCCCTTCGGGAGCGGTGCGTTTCCCCTTCAACTTTGGAGTTCCTATTTCTTCCTAGTGCAATCCAGTCTCCTGGTTTTACAATGGGGAAGATTAAGCAGTACGAGGTAAACCATGCCGGAACATTCATCCAAACTCGATGGCTTTGATTCGAAATCGATCCAATTCATAAAAAAGACGTTTTGTAGTCCATGGCGTTTTCGCCTTTTGCTGATGAAAATCCTGCCGATGGGATTTCTTTCCAAAATGAAGGTGACCCATTTGGATGAGACATCGTGCTCGGTCTCCGTGCCATATTCCTGGCGAAACAAGAACCCATTCCAGTCCACATTCTGGGCTGTCTTGGGCATGGCGGCTGAAATGAGTTCGGGGGCGCTGCTCACGCTTTATACGTTTAAGCAGAAACCCGAGGTGGCCATGATTATCGTTGGCTGCCGTGCCAAATTTGTCAAAAAGGCAAAAGATATCACCACCTTCATTTGCCCCGATGGCGTAAAAATCCGGTCAGCCATAGAGGCAACCCGTGTCAGTGGTGAGGCGGTGCAGGTGGAATGCAACATGAATGGGACGAACCGAGCAGGGGAGACGGTGGCCCAGTTTAGTTTCACCTGGTCTGTGAAGATGCGCCAGTCCTAGCTCTTCGCCAGGAGTCACTACCTGATGATTTGAATGGGTGGACGGTGAATGAACGGATATTCTTTGTTTTTCATCAGGCAGGACTCGTTCCCGATAAGGACATCCATTGGCACCTGTCTTCTATCTCAACAATCTGAGAGAACGTTCTGGCCACTCTATCGTATAATTATATGGAACGTGTAGTTGGCCGGCATCCAAACCAGGATGATCGTTATCGTCCACTGACACAATTCGGGGAATCATTCGGGGGAATCTATGAATCAGTATCCTTATCCACCTGACATGGGTGTACGAAATATCGCATTAGATATTGTTTTAACTTTAATTACCTGCGGTATTTGGGGGCTCTATTGGCAATACAAGCAGATGGAGTGTTTAAATGCCTGGCTCGGCAGGGAAGAATACTCCTTTCTGCTGTGGTTTCTCCTTTCCATTCTCACCTGTGGCATATTTGCGATTTACTATGAATATAAAATGGCAAAAGGTATTAATGAAATCCAGCATCGCGAGCGTTTTCTGCTCAATGCAGACTTGGCGATTCTTTGTGTGTTCCTGACCTTGTTTGGTTTTGGAATTGTATCATTGGCCATTCAACAAGCGGATATCAATAAATTTTATCCAGAGCATGCCTCGTATTGACGGCAGAAATTTGGCCAGGCTTTTTCTGGCCGGATTTATCTTCGCCGTAATTCTTCAGCTCATTTCCGCCCAGAACACGCTGACGGGAACACTTCCGCCTTGCCCGATCCGCTGGGTCAGCGGTGTGCCTTGTCCGGGCTGCGGCATGACGCGTGCCCTTCTGGCTCTCGCTCGCGGGGAGCTTGGACTCGCCTTTGCGCTGCACCCATTCGCTTACTTGGTTCTCTTTTTAGCGGTGGTTTTTGCTTTCATACCCAAGCAGGTTCGAAGTTGGTGGTTTGGACTAAGCGCAAAACAGCGTTTCTGGTCCGGAGTCGTTGCCATCACCAGCGTACTGGCACTCTGGTTCTTTCGTTTGTTTTTGGACAGTATTCCATGAAGTGTCCATTAACCAACAAGTGTTTACCGAAATTGAATGCTCCAAGATGAAAACGCTATGTTAAAATTCTGGACCTTATTAATATGGATCTATAGAGATCTTAAATTTCAGGAAGCAGCATGAAACCCACTTTTCTTTTTTTAGTTAATTTCGTTTGTATGATCGTTCTTTCCGGCACGCCAGCAGAAAGTAAACCTGATGAACTCGTCCAATCACTCAAAGGGCTCCATCCGTTGACGTTGGAAGATGGCGTTATTCATTTGGAAATTGATGGTACGAAAGGTGTCTTGAGAGATCCCCACGCCGGCTATGCCCTTTCGGACTTTGAAAACCGAGCCAAAGGCGATTCGGATGGCTTAACGTTTCAATTTGGTGTGAAAGATCTTCAGGGGACCCTTCACTACGGCTTTATCGCCCAGAATGACTCAAAGTTTGCGCACCCCGTTTTCTTTAAAACACCTTCACCGATTGTGAATGGTAAGGCCCAGATCCCAATCCACGAACGCCTGAGTGATCAACACGACATGGTGGGTTGGCAAAAGAGCGGCTTTGGCCTGCTCGGCTATCGAGTGGTTCGCAGCGACGGTGCCATTCTCTACGATGGCCGAGTCGCCTTTGAAGGAAAGGGCCCCTTTCGCGTCGCGCCAACCATTATCGAAGGCCCTTGGATTCATTTGCACACAGATCAATCTGTAACCATTTCGTTTGAAACGGATCGCCCCTGCCAGGCCAATTTAAAAATCGAAGGGCGTTCTTGGAACACGGCTAAACACCTAACCAAACATGTTTTTGATGTTGATGGTTTACAACCAGACACTCGCTACAACTATCGGGTTCAGGTTGGCCCCTTCAGTGAAGCTTACACCTTCCATACGGCACCGAAACCGGGCTCACGACAGCCGTTTAAGTTTGGTTATGCGTCTGATTCTCGAGGTGGCAAAGGTGGAGGTGAACGCGATATTTATGGTGCGAATGCCTATATCCTGAAAAAAATCATGGCTGTGGCGGCCCGCGAAGACATTCGTTTTTTCCAATTTTCCGGAGATTTGATCGACGGGTACCTGACCAATGTCGATTCAACGCGTCTGCAATATCGCAATTTTAAGCGAGCGATTGAACCGTTCTGTCGTCACTTCCCCATATACTTTTCCATGGGTAACCACGAAGCCGTCATGAGCGTATTCCAGGTTGATGGCAAACCCTACGCATTGAACCGTTTCCCATTCGAAACTCAATCGGCAGAAGCTATTTTCAGTGAGCAATTTCTGCAACCCACCAATGGGCCGGCGAGTGAAGATGGCTCGCGATGGGATCCAGACCCTAATCGAGTCAACTTTCCAAGCTACGAGGAGAATGTGTTCCACTATCGCCACGACAACGTGGCTGTTGTCGTTTTGAACTCGGATTACTGGTATGCGCC
>Ga0070729_10003706_pt1 | contig 17332 bp, 13 predicted proteins | sample tdDd472_FD_66725 | JGI IMG/M metagenome (GOLD analysis project Ga0070729, IMG submission 66725) | Marine sediment microbial communities from the Atlantic coast under amendment with organic carbon and nitrate - tdDd47.2 | ecosystem: Environmental > Aquatic > Marine > Coastal > Sediment | place... | reverse complement strand
CCTGAATTTGTTTGAGGGCAAGGCCTTTGGCATTCGGGATCACTTTGTTGTATTGGGCGCGTGCCTGGTTGATCATGTTTTCCTTTTCTTGCAGAGACTGGTTAACCTCGTTAAATGATGGTTTCACAGGATCTGGAGGGTTGACATCCTGAAGGACGACGATATTGACGTCGATTCCTGTTTCGTACTGGTTGCAGAGTTCCTGGATTTGGTTACGACACTCGCCGGCGATCTCTTCACGCCCCGTGGTCAGGATTTCATTTATTGAGCGATTGCCGATGACTTCGCGCATGGCTGCTTCGCAGATATTGCGGAAGGTTTCACGCACATTGCGCACCTTGAACAGCCATTGAACCGGGTCTTTTATTTTATATTGAACAATCCACTCAACTTCACCGATGCTTAGATCTCCTGAGAGCATCAGGGACTCACCAAAATAATCCTCTGTGGAATACTGTGAGCGAACGCCCGCCTGTAGGGTTCGGAACCCGAATTCCTCTTTCAATTGTTTCTTAACATAAACTTTTCTAACGGTTTCGAGCCCAAAGGGCAGTTTAAAATGGAGTCCTGGATTAGTGGTCCTCACGTATTTTCCAAACCGCTGGACGATGCCAACCTCATCGGGTTGGACCGTAAACCAACTACCGAAGAACAGAATCAGAATGGGAATCAGCCAGAGCAGGCGCAGAAATTTGCGAATCTGCCCCGTATTCGGCTTCCACTCCGAAATATCGATCGTATGCTGTTGCATTATTTCACCTCATGCTGGGGGATGGGACTCAGTCTAACACAGCCCATCACACACCAAAAGAGAAGTTGGTTGCCCATTCCACCACAATGGGATTACCCCATCGAGATCCATGCAAATTTGATACGAACTATCCTTCACCCTAATTTGAAGGAAGCTCCAAAAAGCCTGGACTTCAAAAAAAACGTTCTGAACTGACCCATGTTTTTTCGGCAGCTCTCTCTTGCTCCTCATTCAAGGCGCGCGGACACGATCAGGTCTTGCCGAGACATCGCCGAATTTTGGAACCCAACTCTTGCCTTGTAAACGGCTTTTGAATGAAATCGACCCCTTCCTCCAGTATGCCCTGAAGTGCGGTAACTTCGGCCGTATAGCCTGACATAAAGAGACATTTCAAATCTGGTTGCAATTTGAGTAATTCTTCGGCCAAATCCTTTCCGTTCATTTCTGGCATGACAACATCGGAAAGAAGCAGGTTTATCTTACCCGCATTCTCGCGCATTACACGTAACGCCTCTTTCGGACAATCGGCGGACACGACGGAGTAACCAATTCGCTGAAGCATCAACCCGATCATCTTTAATATAGCCGGCTCGTCTTCGATCAGCAGGATGGTTTCTTTCCCTGTGCCTGTCACGGATACATCACCCAAAGCTACCTTAACCGCAGAATCCCTAATTGTCCGCTGCAAGTAAATGCGAAACGCACTGCCCTTTCCGGGTTCACTCTCAACTCGAATATGACCCTGGTTCTGCTTCACAATTCCATAGACCGTTGCAAGCCCCAGTCCAGTTCCCTTACCGGCTTCCTTAGTCGTAAAAAATGGCTCAAAAATGTGCTGGATGGTTTCGGGGGGCATACCTCTCCCGGTGTCCTCAACCGAGAGGAGAACATAGTCACCCGCGGGCAGGGCTGGGTGCTGCGTGTCTGTGGAGTCATCTTGATGTACATTCTCGATACGAATGGTAATCTTCCCAATATCCTCAATCGCATCTCGTGCATTGACGCAGAGGTTCGCCAGAATTTGGTCGATTTGACTCGGATCCATTTTGACGGGCCAAAGGTTGGATCCCGAAGCCCATTGCAGATCAATATCTTCACCAATTAGTCGTTTGAGCATTTTGGTCATGCTGGCAACTGTTTTATGGAGGTCGATAACTCTTGGTACAACAGTCTGTTTCCTGGCAAAGGCAAGCAATTGTCGGGTCAAATCGGCTGATCGTTCTGCCGCCAGCTTTATCTGCATGAGATCCGAATAAACGGAGTCGTTGGGGGCGACCTCTTCAACCGCCAACTCAACATGCCCAATGATGACACTCAACATGTTGTTAAAGTCGTGTGCGACCCCTCCAGCCAGACGACCGATGGCTTCCATTTTCTGGCTATGTTGCAGTTTCCCCTCAAGCTCATGCTTCTCGTTTTCAGCTTCTTTTTGCAGGGTAAGATCCCTGAACTCAACAACCCTTACGGTCTTCCCCTTATAAGGAATATTTCGAGCCTCAAGTCTCATGGGATAAGTTGAGCCATCTTTTCTGATCCCTTCCGCCTCATAGGGTTTTTCATAGCCAGATTTGATTTTCTGGAGCACCATCGGCCGGGTTTCTTCCGTTATCAACAAAAGCCCGTTCATCCCAACGAGCTCCTCATAGGAGAAGCCGGTCATTTCGGAGAGGCCAAGGTTACATTCCAAAATCAACCCCTGATCGTGAATCGCGATACCACCAAATGAGGCGTTGTGAAGAGCTCTGAACCGTTCTTCACTCTCTTTCAAATCACGTTCAGTTTCTTTGCGGTTGGTTATGTCTTGAGCAGCACCCCAAAGACCAATAATTCGACTTTGATCATCAAAAACTGCTTCACCGTGAACCCACATCCAGCCCTTCTTACCATCCTTTCGTATGTTCCGGAGTTCGAGTTCGTAGGGGACCCCAGTTTTTTGGGTTTTTTCTAAAGCAGGGACCAACTGATCCCAGCTCTCTTTGGTGAAAAGCTTACTGTGTTCGGTGAAGGCAGGAGGAGGCTTCGAAGAATCGGCCTCGAACATCTTGTATAGCTCCTCGGTCCATACAACCTGATTGGTCTTCAGGTCCAGGCTCCAGCTACCCAAGCGCGCAAATCCCTGCGTTTTCTCAAGTAGGTCCTGGCTGAGATGTAAATCGTGTTCGGCCTTGCGCCTCTTCATTTCGATTCGGTGAGAGCTAAAAAAGACAATCAACCAAATCAAAGGTAGAAAAAGGCCCGCCAGGACATAGAAAACCGATCGAGCACCTGCCAATCCGAAGCTTAGTTCTTTATGCAAAGCCGTTTCCGAGCGATGGATACCAATGACCCAGTCACGACTTTGAGTCAATGCATAGGCACCCACCTGTCTCACCCCGGTATGCGAAACCGTCACGCCAACCCAATCCTGTCGCGAATTGACTCGATCTTGGAGTGTTTCAGTGCTCTGCTCATCCTTATTGAGATGGCGATTGAAACCGACATGTTGGCCAATTAAATGCGGATCCCTCGTGTGGAGAATCAATGTCGCACCTTTGTCGAGAACGCATAGATGCTCGTCCTGGGCCGCCATTCCACCTGCATCCCAAATCGTTTTAATCTGACTCAGGACGAGCGCATCATCTTCCTTGGAAAGATACGCGATTTGGGCGAACTCCTTGGCCTCACGTAAACAAGCTTCCTGGTACTCACGCACACGCGCATCTCGCGTATGATTCAAGATGGTATGACCCACAAAAAGAACAGAGAACGAGACCACGAGTCCCAGCCCGATAACAATTACCCCTCGAATACTAAAAACCTGTGACATGGTTGAACCATCTGATTGGAATAAGGTGACATCCCTATGGTCCTTATCGCTTTTCTACAAAAAACCTTAACCAGAATCTGGGAACATTCAAACAGACTGGGCCGGCATGGACCAAAAAGAGGGTTTTGGTCCATGCCGTAAGGTATCAATCCAAAAGGACATCGTCTGCAGGACGATCACCTTGGGGTATTGGTTGGGGTTTCAGGTCCATGACAGGTTCCGACTTAATTTTCTCCCTGAGGTAGGACACAGCCGCATCGAGCTGAGCATCCTTGCCGTTGAATGTTGCCACGGGAAGATTCTCAACCTCAATATCGGGTTCCACGCCATAACCTTCAACAATCCAGCGTCCGTCTGCAGCATATTGAGGATATTGGGCAACTCGGGTCATCCCACGATCCACAAGCCAGTTGAAATCGCTGAGCCACACGCCAGCACCTGCAGTTCGCTTTCCAATCACCTTTCCAAGCTTCAGGGCCTTGATGCCTGCCGTAAACGTTTCTCCGTCAGAGTAGGTACCCTGGTCCGCTAACACAACAAGGTGTCCCCTGAAGGTCTGTTGCATATTGGTGAATGTGTCCCCACTAGGCGGTTGCCAGAAGGCCCAAACCTTGCGCAGCAGTTTTTCAATAATCAGACTGTCCACATTTCCACCGCGATTGCGGCGAACATCGATAATCATACCCTGCTTTCGAATCTGTCCGTAGAACTCGCGAGCAAAATTGGCAAGATCGCGAGATCCCATGGCACGCAGATGTAAATAACCGATGTCTGGATGATCCCGATGTACTTTGGCCTGATTGCTAAATACCCAATCCCTGTACCTCCAGATGCTATCCGAACGTGTACTGCCTGGTAGCACCACGGTCTTATGTATTGCCTTTCCTCGCTGCAACGTGATTACGACTTGTTTGCCGACCTGGTTGAGCAATTGTTCGTGTACATCGTTGAGGTTAACTGTTGGGGTTCCGTTTATTTCGATGATCACATCGCCTTCTCTGGCATCCACACCGGGCTTTGAGAGCGGTCCGAGGGCCTCTGGACGCTCAGGATCTCCACCATATATATGTCGAATGCGCACACCTTGTTTGGTCTGGTCGAGTTGACAACCAAGCACGCCTATTCGCGGAGCATCCTCATCCTCCGGCACATCACCGGGGCGAATCTGGGAATGCAGTGCATAAACCTCGCCCATCATCTGGCTCAAAAGATCGTTCAATTCATGTCGATCGGTCAGGCGTTCAACAAGTGGACGATACTTCTCTTTTATGGCTTGCCAATCCTGGCCACGCATCGCGGGATCGTAGAGGAAGGCGGCGTGCATGAGCCAGGCATCGTGGAACATCTGTCGCCATTCATCACGGGGATCGATACGAAGTTGCCACCCTCGTGTTTCAACGCTGGCCTCACTGGTATCTTTAGGGAACGAGCTCCCCGCCTTGACGATGAACAGAGAGGGAATACGGCCTGCATTTTTGCGAACCAGCATTGACTTGCCATCCATAGACAATTCGTACTGAGCCACCCCGGTGGCGAACGTTTCCAGTTTCGGCTTCTGTTCAATTTTGATCACGCGAATATCCGAGTGCCGCATGCCTTCATTACGCTCCAGGAGATAAATATTCGCGTCACTGGCCTGCAAGTTGGAATAATTGCCTGCATCGATGGGTACCTGCCAAAGCCGTTGCTGGATACCACTCCATTCAACCTGCAGTTTGGATTCCTCATCTTCCTTTTTATCTGCTTGTGAAGATGCCAATTGCTTTTCTGCTTTTAATTCGTTGTGCGGTTCGAAAGGAAACTCAGCGTCGGCCACAAGTGACACCGCAAAAATCTGAGTTCGTTTATCAAATTGGGCACCCATATTGCGATCACCCCAAGGGCCACTTGGTGTGGGATTGAAATGGCGGTCCGAGAGAAAATACAGCCAGGAAGAATCTCTGGAGAACGTGGGTGAAAAGGAATTGTATTTGTCGCTTGTCAATAGCGTCTGTTTGCCACCATCGCGGTCCATGAGGAGAACACGTCCACGCTCATCATCTAAATGAGTTCGGGTAATCGCCACGAACCGTGAATCGTGAGACCAGACCACATCGGAAAATGGACCTCCGTTTTGATCCATGACCTTCCTGGTTGTGCCGTCTTCGAGGTTTAACAACCATAGCTCGCCGCTATTGGTGTCGTAGAACAAACTTTTACCGTCGGGTGCCAGGCTGAAACTCCAGATCATGTCCTTATTGTCTTTGGTCAAAGCCGTTGCACGATCCCCTTTCCTGACGGGAAAACGCCATATTTCGTTGAACCCCGTTGAATCGTTTAGTGCGTAGACCCATCGTCCATCAGGTCCCAAAACCGCGTTGCGAGTGCGCGAGTGAGCTGGAGTTTGAACCTCCACCAGCCGCGAACCATCCGCAACAGCCAGGGCGACCTGGCCGCGTGCCGTTACGGCAACCTTCAACGGTTCCTTACCCCCCAGGCGCGTGGAAGTCACGTATTCCAGAGGATTATTTATCCAGCGCGTGCGAAGATTTGGAAAATCAGAAGTGAGTCGAATGTTGATGGTGCGGATGTTTCCATCAATCAGGTTGAGTAGTTTCAGATCGGCGCCCTGCTGAAAGATGATCCGGTCACCATCGATACGCGCCTGGCGAATCGGCCATTCAGAGTCTTTGGTGACTTGTTGAAAATCGGAGCCGTCAAACGCCATGGACCATACCTGATCCGAGCCACTTGCATCGCTGATGAAGAAGATGCGTGTCCCACCAACCATGGGAAGTCGCGCATCTCCCCGGTGAGTTTTGGTCAAAGGTTGAGCTTCCTTGTTGGAACCCACACGATAGCTCCACAGCTCGCCTTCTGCCCCTCCTCGGTAGATTCGAGCGTTATCGTTGGATTGATGAAGTCCAAAGCGCGTGAACACCAGGGTCGTCCCATCTCTGGAAATCGAGCCTTGATTGGCATCAGCTAAGGGCAACGTTTCGGCTTGAAGATTGGATGGGTCCACTTTTCGCAAAGCCCAAATGTCGGGCATTCCAACCTGGGTGTTGGTTGCGTAGAGAATGTGTCCATCCAGAGTCCAATCTTGCAGACTGACACGACTATTTTCGTAAGTAATTCGCGTGGCGAGGCCACCTGCCGTGGGTATCATATAGATCTCTGATGCACCCTCATAGTCGGCGACAAAAGCGATTTTGGAGCCATCTGGAGAAAAACAGGCCTGGGTTTCACTTGCAGTGTGCGTGGTCAACCGTTTGGCCTGAAGGCCGTTTATGTCTGTCAACCAGAGGTCACCCTCCGCCGTAAAAACCACCAAATCACCTGCCAAATCGGGGTGGCGAAAATACCCAGGTTCTGACGCATTCACAAAAAAACTCAGAAGAAAAACGACCCAAAAGGAAAACTGTTTCATTCTTGCACCTCTCCACGAAACATACGAAATTTCTTGCAATTATGTTCTTTTTTTTGAGAGGCGTCAAACCGTCATGCGGCTTCCGATAATTTGGTACATGAGCAAAGAAATCCGCCCATAATGTTTATGCTTAAGTATTTGGAGCTTATTATGCTCCAAGGGCGTGTCTTCCTTGGGATATTCCATCAGAAGAAGGGAATCTGAATGCAAATTAGGGAACGCAGTGAGCCGTTCAAGGAACTGCTGTCGCAAGGCGGGTTGATCAAAAGGCGGATCACAATAAAAAATGAGCGGAACGTCGGGTAAGCCACCAACCAGTTCAATAGAATCTCTTGCCGGGGCGTAGGCTGCAAGGGAAACCAGGGACAAGGCATCACTAACCAGAGCATGAAACGTCACATTCAGGCGCTTTGCATTGGAAAGAATGTGTCGACGGGCCTCAAGAGCGGCTTCGGCTAAGATCACCGGCTGAAATCCGCAACTGAAGGCCTCGAACGCCATCGCCCCAGATCCTGCAAACACATCGACAAACCCATGGGTAGATACATAGGGCACCAACATGGAAAAAACGGCTTCTCGCACTTTGATGTGGGTCGGCCGTAGACCCTTATGCTCGGTAAAATGAACCAGCGAGCCTTTGAGCTGACCACGAGACAGCCTCAACTGTGATACGTTTGCTGATTTTTGGTGGTTACGGTACTTCATATAAATAGAAACGTCCGCCTGGGCGAGACAAGGCGGACGTCATGTTTTTGGGTTGATTATCGAGTAGGTGGATCAACGCTCGTATTGATGTTTGCGGAGAAAGGAATTGGCGAGTGCAGATTCCTGTGAATTCGGATAGATGTTCTGAAGTTCTTTCAATTTCATGACCGCTTTTCGCGGCATGTTGAGGTAGTGGTAGCACTGCCCCAAGTAGAGCATCGACGGTTTAACGAAGTTGCCGTCTTTGGACATGCCCAACAAATTCGTGAAATTGTTACTGGCCTTTTGCCAGTTAGTCAGTTCGAAATAAGATCGGCCAAGATAGTAGTAACATTCCTGTGTAAAGGGGGAATTTGGGTAGTTCGCAAGGAGATCTTCAAATCCCAATGCAGCCAGTTGATATTCCCCACGGTTAAAATCGCCAAAACAGGTTTTGAATTGGATCTCCAGATCCGTCCCACTCACGGAGTTGGGCATCTCAGGACCGGCTTCACCACTGGGCGTCGTTCCGATTTCAACGGTACGTTCCTGTCTGCGCTGGTTTTGCATCACCGATTCAAGATCTTCAATCTTGGCTGACAATTGGAGGACGGTATCCTGGAGTGAATAGAGCTTCTCGTGCTGATTAGCTTCTTCACGCCGATCCTCAATTTTCTGCGCCAGGTTTTCACTGACCTTGCCGAACTGACGCTGAAGTTCAACCTGCCGGTTCTCCAGTTGATAGATCTGCTCCTGGATTTGGGCGATATCGTGCTTGATTTTCCGTAACTCCTCGTCCGACTGACATCCAAGGGAAGCCAGGAGCGTCATCAGAATCACGGCGCTCATCATTCGTGCCTTCATGTTCACCTCACTGAAGAAAAGGAGGAAAGACCTCGCGAACGCGGCTTTCCTCCCCTTGTAGCTTTTTAAAAAATGATTTTATTCTTGGATGCCGAGACGGAAATGCGCCCTGCGGTTCTCTGCCCAGGCTTCTTCAGTGTGGCCAGGGTTCTTGGGCTGCATCTTGCCGTAGCTGACGGTTGAGAATCGTTCTGAGCCAAGACCCAGTTCGGTAAAGTAGTTGCGAACCCGCTCAGCGCGTCGCTCACCAAGTGCCTGGTTATATTCAATAGTACCGCGCTCGTCGCAATGCCCTTCAATGAGCACCTTGATCTTCAGGTTGGCTTTCAGCACTTCAGCATACTGATCTAATGACATGCGTGTTTCATCTGTTAAATCTGACTTGTCAAAATCAAAATAAACATCGTTGAGTTGGAATTTGGACAGGTCGATTTCATCGATTCCCTCGGTGTCTTCCGTGGTCACGACCGGCTTTTGTGTATCTTCAACAGGCTCGGCTGTGATCGTTTTGGGCTGTTCAGGTACTGGAACGGGAATTTCAGCTTCGGGCTGTTTCTGGCAGGAAAAAATTAATAAGGCTGCAATTGTCAAAAGAAGTATGCTTTTCAACTTCATGAGGTACTCTCCTCCGCTGCTTGAGTCATCAGTGTTTTTGCACTATACGCGCTGGGAGTAAGCGTAGTAGGAAAGCCCTGATGCGTCAACACTTTTCTAAAAAGTTCTTGGTTTTTTGATCAACCAGGCCAGTGCATCTTAAAGCCGTTCAAAAAAACCTGACAACGCACGACAACCAGTCCGTCGGGCGGACCTTATTCACTGTTGCTAGTTAGACTCGGCAAAAATAACGCTGGCGATTAACGAATCCAAATAGGTGTTCTGTTATTCCCGTCACGCGTCACCTGTATGACGGAATCCTTATCCGTTCGATTGACCACGTACAACTGCCAAGAACCGGTGCGGTTGGAGGAGAAGCAAATTCGCTCCCCATCGGGTGACCAGCAGGGATCTTCGTTACTGCCTTCGCGATAAGTCAGACGGTAGTTGATGCTGGTCTTGAGGTCCATCACAAAAATGTCAAAGTCATTGTCAAACCGACTGACGTAGGTGATGTAATCATAATGTGGATTCCAGACTGCACCGTCGTTGTAGGGATTCTCGAAGGTGATTCGCTGATTATTCAGTCCATCGGCATCCATGCGATAGATTTGCGGCGCCCCGGTTCGATCCGAAGTGTACAGAATCGCGTTGCCTCCTGGGGCCCAGGAAGGGTTGGTATCGACCGCAGGGTGCCGTGTGACTCGGAGGAGGTCGCTGCCGTCAATGTTCATCACCCATAGGTCGACATTGCCTTTTTCGGCTAGCGAAAACACAACCTTTTTGCCATCTGGGGAGAGTGCCGGTGTCGAGGCCCGTCGCCCTTTCTCACCATAGAGTTTTTCCGGCTGCATCTGGAGACCCTTTTTCAGGAATACCCCGTAACTGGCCTCGATAGTAAAGGCTTTCTCATACGAACAGTATGCCAGGAAGACCTGATCGTCGACCCACACCGCGCTGGGCGAAATGGCAATTCCACCTGCTGTTATGGGGAATTGGTTATAGCCATCATAATCCATGATGTAGAGTTCTTTCAGATTTCGGGTTTCTTTTCGCTTCGTAACCAGAGAGTCTTTCGAAAAAAGGATTTTGGATGTAGCAAACTCGATGTTTTTCAAATATTTCAAAATATCATCAGCGATGATATGCGCCGTCTTTCGAGCGAGGGACGGCTTGCTCTTGTAGGCTTTGGCCAGGATCGTCTTATGCGTGGGGATCTCGAACAGGCGAACTTCGACACGCATCGTACCACCTTGTTCCATGACCTCACCCACAACTAGGTGTTCCGCCTCAATGCTGCCCCATTCTTCAAAATTGATGGCACCCTCGAAAGGCGACGCAATGAGTTTCAATCGTTCATCGGGAAGAACATCGAAGTAACCAGAATTCTGAATATCGTTCTTGAGAACCTGGTTGATGGTGGACCAGGCTTCATCGTAAACACCGGAAGTTTCGTTCAGTCGAAAATCGGGTACAGCGATTTTTCCTTTCTTAAAGGTCGAATTGTAAATCGTCTGGGTGATTTCGGTTTGCCCGAATGCCAAGCAGACCATTACCAGTGAAATTCCAATTTTCCTGAACATTTAAGACCTCCAAAAAAGTAACTATTTATGGCGAGAAGCCGATCGATTCCGGGTTAACGTGAAACCCCGTCAATGATTCTCATCGTAACCTTGATTTTGGCAATATGCCAATGGTTTTGTTTTTGATTGGAGCCGGGACGAAAGCAGCCCGATCCATCTTGATAGTAGAGAGTTTGAATCCATCAGGGATCACCATAGTGGAACCTGTAGTGCAGGACGAGGTAATCGTCCTGACAACCCTGGGGCAGAGGCGGTAACCGTGCTCCCAATACCGCACGAAGAGCGGGCCCATCCAGGTGCCGTTTTCCAGAGCTTTCCGAAACTTCTGCGTCCTCGATGCTGCCATCTCGATTAATTCGAAACGTGACCGTTGTCACGCCCCCAGAAAGCCCCGTGCGGGCCCAGCGCTGTGCCAATTCACCCTGAACGCTTTGTAGGTAGGCAAGGTAAGGTAAGTCCTCAACCCGCATTCCTTCTTGGCCACCGCCCATCTGAAAAGAAATTCCCGTATCGGCGGCTCCCCCGGTCCCGCCAGTCTTCACTTGCTTACCGGGATTTTCGACGATGCGTTCATTGGTCTCAACAGAGCTTGGTTTAACCGTTTTCTTTTTCGTTGTTTTTTTCTTGTTAAGTCCCACTTCGTTTTTCTTGGGCTTTTTAGCAGGTCGTTTTACCGGCTGCGACACCTTCTTCTTGGGTTGCGATTTGGTTTGTCGCATCACCGGTGCTTTAGTCTTCTTACCCGAGGGTCCGCTAAGTGAGTTCAAACCCGCCAATCCAACTGACATGACAGGAGGCATTTCAGGCTCTTTATTGAGGAATTTCTGACCGGCGAAGAGAAACACAAACCCCAAGACGTGCAGCAGAACGGCCAAAATAACGCTGCGTCGAAAAACTTTTCGCTCGTAGTCGTAGTGGAAAGAGGGGTTTACCGTCGACAAGGGTTATTGCTCCTGTACGGGTTCCATGACGAGGCTCACGCGTTCAATTCCGCCTCGTCTCAGAAATTCGAGAAACTCCATAACTTGTCCATAGCGCAAGCTTTTATCGCCTCGAATGTAAACTGTTTTGGTACTCGACGCCGCAACCGCGACCTTGACTTTGTCGATAATGATCTCTGGTTGAAGGTAGGTGTCGTTCAGATAGTGCTTCCCGGTCGCATCGATACTCAGGACGATGTTGTCTTCGTTCATTTCCGATTCAAAGTTTCCCACCGGCAGATCGACATCCACGCCGCTCTGCAGAAGAGGGGCAGAAATCATGAAAACGATCAAGAGGACCAACATGACATCAACGAGTGGTGTCACATTGATTTCACTTAGGTTCTGAGAGGGGCCTTTGCCGGCTGAAAATCCCATAGATCACCTCATGTGAAATTCTTTTCGACGATTCCGAGAAACTCAAGGCTGAAGTCCTCCATCTCGGCCGAAACATTGCGGGTTTTACTCACGAAATAGTTATAGGCCATAACCGCGGGAATGGCCGCAAACAGACCAAAAGCAGTGGCAATCAGAGCATCAGCGATACCAGGCGCCACGACCGCCAAGGATGCCGATTTATGCGCCGAAATATCCTTGAACGCCACGATAATTCCCCAGACGGTACCTAGAAGACCAACAAACGGGGCGACAGCTGCGGTGGTAGCCAGAAGATTGATATTCTTTTCGAGTTTGGCAATTTCCACATAGCTGGCGCGCTGAAGAACCCGGTTTATCGACTCGAGGTTTCGAATTTTTGGTTGTCCATTCTCGAGTTGGGAATTGTGTTTCAGTTGAAAGTTCAGTTCACTGAACCCGGCCAGGAACAGCCCAACCTGGGGGGAGAACCCGTACTTACCACAGACACCCTTCACCTCTGAGAATCGCGAAGATCGACGGAACACTTCCAGAAATGCAGACGTGTCACGCCGGACTTTTCCAAGCAAGGTGCGTTTCTGGAAAATCAGTACCCAACAGGCGATCGAAAACAGGATCAGGGATAAGAGTACCAACTTTGATACAAGGCTGGATTTCAATATGAGATCGAGATAATCCATCCCGCCTCCTGTCGTCAAAAAAATCATCATAAATGCCTCATTCACTTTGTAATTTCAAATTTTTGATGCAGGGCCTCGATAACCGTAGGCGGCACCAGGTGAGATGGGTCTGCACCCAACCGAACAACTTCCTTCACCAAGCGACTGCTCACGAATGAAAAATTGGCTTGGGTCATCAGAAAGGTCGTTTCAATTTCCGGGGCAAGTTCGCGGTTCATCATAGCAATCTGGCATTCGTATTCAAAATCGGAAACCGCACGAAGACCACGTACAATGGCCGAAGCTTCGTGAGCTCGTGCAGCCTCCACCAGTAGACCTTTAAAGGAAATAATTGTTATGCGGTCCTGCGGCATCGAGCGACGAATAAGTTCCATCCGCTCCTCAATCGTAAATAGCGGTTCCTTGCCCTCATTGATCAGCACGGCCACGATAACCTCGTCAAATAACTTGAGAGCGCGCTTGAGTATGTCAAGATGCCCATTGGTGACCGGATCAAAGGATCCTGGGAAAATGGCTCGTTTCTTTGCAAAAGTCTCCAAGACTGCTACCTACCCTTGTTTATCTAATAGAATTTGGAAATGGGCCTAACACCCGATTGAACGGGGACCATTATCGTCCATCCAGGAAGTGAAGTCCAGTTCTGTTCCCCCAAGCCACGACACACCTTGTCTGGCCTTTGGACGCTAAATGACTCTTTTCGGTCGATCAAAAATGGGGCGCTGGCGAAGAAGGCGTTGGCCCAAGAAAACACTTCCTTTTTCCATCCCCACAACACCAAACTAGACAATCGACTCGATTCGATTTGAACCTTCAACTCGAACAAGCCCTTGAGTGCCCAAAGATCCCCGGGTAAGATACGGGCCATCGAAGATTTGGCCGCAAGGAGAAAACCACATGGACCGACAACAAAAGGGAAATGAAAACCTGGCCCTCATCCTCGGACTTGTGTCGGTTCCGTTGAGTCTCATCCTGTTCGGTGTCGTGACGGCCATTGGCAGTATCGCCCTGATTCTCAAGGGGCGACGCGATGGCTTCCCTTGGACTGGAAAATTGGTTGGCGCTGCCACGGCAGCAATTCTAGGTCTGGGCCTTTCCCTGATCATGGCCAATGGCTATAGGGATGTTTACCTGCGTTGGTATGGCATCCAGGAAGATTTGAGTACTCATATCGGAGAACAGATCGAATCTTATACACTCAGGGATATCGACGGAACAAACCTGGTCTGGGATCCCACGCGTCCCTCTCAAGAAAAAGGGTTTATGTTGGTCCACGTTTTCGCTACCTGGTGCGGTCCATGTGAGCGAGAATTGCCCCAACTGAAGAAAATCGCCTTCAACTACAAAGAACACATTTCAGTAATCGGAATCAGCCAAGAAGATGAAGCTACACTAAGGTCGTTCCGGGATAAAGAGCACATCAACCACCCACTTTTTTCGGTCCCCCTAGCCGACTTGCCAGCCCCAATCAACACAGCGAAGGCCTACCCGACCAGTTTCCTGATCGATAATAAAGGCAAGGTCATCGAAGCCAAATCAGGCGCTATCTCCGAAAAAGTCATCAAAAAGTGGCTTGAAAAACACAAGGACGCTCTCGAAGAATTAGCTCCAGAACAACTCTAACCCCGGGCTCGGCTAGGATTCGGAATCCTCAACCTCCGACATCTCGCCCAAACGGCGCTCAAGACGTTCACGCCGACGTTCGGCACGCTCTTCAAGATCGCGTAACTTCCACTGTTGGACCTGAACCTGGTCCTTAATAATGGTCAGGGTGTCGAGCACCATTTCCTTGACGAGGTCGTTCAGGTCGGCACTGGAGTCCGTTGCCTGGATGTCCAAAACCATATCCGAAATGTCGGCAACTACGTCCTTGCTCTTGCCGGAACCGAAGTCACGGGTCATTTGGATCATCACCTCAAAAGTGATCTCCGAGATCATTTCCTCCAAAAGACCTTCCATGTAGGACCCAAAGAACGGTAACAGCTTTAACTCTTTCATGCCCTTGTTTACAGCCAGTGCATCACGCGTCAATTTTCGTAAATAAATCCTAAACTCGGCCTCATGGCGCTGCCGAATGGCAAGACTGGCACGTTGGATTCGATCGGAGATCCAATCATTGAGGTAGGCTTTGCGCGGTAGCACAACCTGATTGAGTATTTTCCCGTATACGGGATTTCCACCCTTTATTTCGTCACTAACGCCATTGAGCACGTTGACGACGACGCGATCCGAAACCTCTTCGGTCAAGACATCCAGATACTTTTTAAAAACATGGAAGATATAGGTTTTGGTCAAATCGATGATTTGAAGCTTCTGCATTTTGACAAGAATGGAGACGACTCTCAGGACACGAAGGAAGCGCAGAGAGCCAACGGGAATACAGCCAAGGACATCGTACCAGTGGACGAAAGGATAGAAGAACCAACGGTGATAGGTTTGCCGAATCACCGCGATCGCCCAGCTGATCAGGAGTTCCAAAATGAACACGCTGACAAAAATCAGGTCGATGACCTCGAAACGGCTGTGAATGTTCAGATCGTAAAATGAATGAAAGCCAGGAAGAAATTTCAGGAAAAGGTCCTGAACAAATTGAATGGAGAAGATCGCATCGAACACGATCAGGTTCAGGTTTACCCATAACAACAGCAACATCAACAGGTCGACAACAATGACCTGGATGAGCCCTTTATTTCTCAATCGTTCCAACCATAGATACACGATGGCTTCTCCAATCTACTTCAAGATGTTGTCCATTCTAGGGTCTTTGAGAAGCTGGGTAAATTAAAAAAGCCCGCCAATGGCGGGCCGTTTTTGTTTGGAAATGGTCCAGTCTAACAGACGTCTTTCAGCGTCAATCCCTGCTTTTTGAGGTAGGTCATCAAGCCTGACCGTGTGACGGATTTCAAAGCCCGTGCAGAAAGCTTGATTTTTACAAAACGCTTCAGCTCAGGTACAAAGATTCGCTTCTGAATGATATTCGGAAGAAAATGCTTGTTCGTCTTTTTGTTGGAGTGTGCCACTTTATTTCCTTTCAGCGGCCCCTTTCCAGTGAGATTACATTTACGAGACATGACGACTCTCCTTCTATGATCGTTCAATCATCAAACGGGGCCACATTTTACTGGCCGTACCCATATGTGTCAAGCCTAAATCCTTGTTACAAAGGCAAACTGATGCTTCCACATAGGTTGCATTTCCTGGATCTTTCTTTGAGAGACTGAACGGTTCTGGAGTCGGTACCCAAATGGAATGCGCAACGAGTATTCTACCCGCTTGATTCAGGGCATTCGAATCGGTTAGGATAAACTCAACTATTCTGTTATGAATTGTTAATTCTGCTTGTAAATGGAGAACCGGATGAAAAACCTTTTTAGGATAGGTCTACTTGTGCCTTTTCTCAGCTTGGGAATCAGCGCACGAGCTGAGACACGAATTCTTTCGCATGTCACCAATTATGATGGCCTGTATGCAACGCGAATCATTTTGGAGAACAACACGGCGGAAAAGGCCGCCTTTACCTTGATCCCCTTTGATTCAACGGGCACCCCTCTCACCGAGCATCAAGGTGAACTCGATGCCTTCACGACGATGACCTATTCGGTCGACGAACTGTTCGAGGAGCCAGAAGATGTTACCCATTTCAGCATTGACGGGTTCATTGGCGTTTTCGGTGCTTATGTCATTAAAGATGGGCCGGGCAGCGAAGCTCATGTTCCTGCCTCATCCCTGACCGCTTCACGCTACCGCATGTTTGCGGGGAACTGGAACGAAGTATTCGATGGATTTGCGGCGGTCAACATGGGAGAAGAAACGGTAGACGTTTGGGTCACCCAGAAAGATGCGAATGGCAATATGCTCCAAACTATCAAAGTTATCGAAAACCTGGCCCCGATGGCCAAGGGCCTTTTCGTTATCGGCGCACCCACAGGAAGCCCTTTTACGCATGTCGAAGGCTCCTATTTTGAAGTCTATTCCGAACAGCTTATTGCCATCACGGCGCTCAGGGGCACGGCACCCGGTGCACCGATCGGATTCCTGTGGACCAACCACGCGTCTCCAATGAGTCTTGCCCATTCTATACGAGACACCCAGGGCGTGTGGTTTATTTCAGACGGTTCGCTCTTTGATGTCATGGAAATGATGGGCTATAACATCGCCCGTGATCGCCTCTGGCAATTGGAACTCTACCGCAGACTTGGACGAGGCACACTCTCAGAACTATACGGTTCTCCGGCCAAGCAACAGGATATTCTTGTACGCACTACAGGCTATTCTGACGAAGAACTGGACGAGGGTTTTGAGAACAGCACCGCCGATTCGAAGAACGTCATCTCTGCCTATATTCATGGGATCAATCGACACATTTCAGAGGTCCGCGGCGATACGAGTCTATTGCCCATGGAATTTGCGGGTCTGGGTTTAACAGAAATACGTGACTGGAACCACCGCGATGTCCTCGCCTGGGCCGCCCTGCTTCAGCGCAACTTCGACCCGATGGATTACGCCCTCGGCCAGGTAGACAATGCAGCTCTGATGGAATCACTTGTAGCCGAGTATGGTGAATCTGCATCAGATATGTTTAACGACATTCATTATCTGAATGACCCCG
>Ga0070729_10003705_pt1 | contig 17332 bp, 11 predicted proteins | sample tdDd472_FD_66725 | JGI IMG/M metagenome (GOLD analysis project Ga0070729, IMG submission 66725) | Marine sediment microbial communities from the Atlantic coast under amendment with organic carbon and nitrate - tdDd47.2 | ecosystem: Environmental > Aquatic > Marine > Coastal > Sediment | place... | reverse complement strand
GCTGACGCGGCTAGCACGGTCACGGAGCAATTCGGAGTCGTGGGTTGGCGCGCTGACGCGGCTAGCACGGTCACGGAGCAATTCGGAGTCGTGGGTTGGCGCGCTGACGCGGCTAGCACGCGGGATACGTGGTGCAAGCCGCTGACGCGGCTAGCACGGTCGCGGAGCAGTTCAGCGCTTGAGGCCGGCGAGAGTCTGTCGGATCGTGCTTGAGGTGGGCGCGCGCGGCGCGTGCAGCGATCGGTGGAAGGACATCCGCGCGTCCAACTTTCGCCAGCCCGGATTCTCGCGCTCGAAGAGTCCTTCGCTCGTCTCGATGCAAAGCGTGGCGATGGACTTCCCGCCGATCGCAATGATCCCCGCGTACGTCGGCAAGTGCGTGATGACCGCCCCCGTTTCGACGTAGCCCGTCGGTTCGTAAGGGTCATACGGGAGCTTCAGGCGCCGCCACGTCTTCCCATCCCAGCAGTCCATGCTCGGAAACACGACGAGCCCGCCATCCGCGGGGAGGTAGAGCATCCGGGCCCGGACGGGCTGGGGCCGGGGCTCGTGGTTGCCGCCGCGAAACGTCTCCGTGAGCGGGTCACGCGTCAGTCGTGTCCAAAGGCGCCCGTCATATCGATAGATGTGTCCGGTGGGCAGTGCCGCGTAGATGGCGTCGGGCGACCGCATCGCGATTCGCGTGACCGCGACGCGGTGAGGCCGAGGAATGAGCCGCACTCGCTGACCGTCGAATATGAAGAACGGTCCTGTCTTGGTGGCCGCAACACACTGTTCGCCGTTCGCCGCGTAGGCCAGCGCCGTGTAGTCCCCGCGAACGCCGCAGGGAATCCGCTCGGACCCGTCCAGGATTGCAAGCAGGCCGCTTGCGCCGGACAGGAGCAGCCTTCCATCCGGAAGACCCGTGACGCTCGCGCTCGCGTTCTCCGCGACGAAGACGGCGCGCTCGGGCGTCACCTTCCAAAGCCGCTTCTTCGCGTCGACGCAGTAGAGACTGGACCCAACCACTCCCGCGATCGAAAGGTCTGCCGTGTTCCCGGGCACCTGGATGCGGCGCGCCTCCGGTTCCGTGAGATCCCACACGCCACGATGGTTGGCCGCGTCGGAGCCTTGCAGGTAGACGCGCTTGCCGCACGGAAACAGGTTCCACAGATACTTGACGGGAACGCTCCGGCCCACGGTCCAACGCTTCCCGTCCCAGCGATGAAGCGTGTCTTTCACACCGCCGCTCCAGATGCTGCCGTCCTGCAGGCGCGCCAGCCCGGAGAGGTACTGTTTCTCGGAGGTCGGCACGCGTTGCCAGCCACTACCGTCGAATCGAACGCAGGCGGATCCGGTCGTCATGCTCGTGCCGAGCGCCCAGACGTCGTTCGGACCGAACGCACGTACGACGTGAAAGCGGTTCGCGTAGCCTTGGGCGGTCACGTAGACGCCCTTCCAGCGCTTCCCGTCGAACTCGTAGATCGCGCCGCCGGCTCCTGCCAACGAACCCACCGCGTAGAGTCGGCCATTGACTCCATCCATCGCTCGGATCTCGAATCCGTCCGCGAGGTGGAACATCTTGTACGCGGACGGCTTCGGTACCTTGTTCGGATCGATGCGCAGCACGTCGCCCGCGTTGTTTCCAACCCAGGCGAATCCGTCCGCATCGACGTAGCCGCGGGTGAGGTTCCCGCCGATGGGCCACGGCCAGAGCTGTCGGCCGCAGGGAGGAAAGTCCGCAGCAGCCGTCGAAGCAAGGATCAGCAGTAGCCCCACGATGCGCACGCCCCCACTGTACCCTCGGGGATTCGGCCGCCGGTAACGGAGCCGTAAGTCAGCGCGCTTCGCGCGTGGACCACAGTCGCAGCGTGTTGTCGCCGCCGACAGACGCGAGTGTCTCGCCATCCTTGGTCCAGTCGAGGTCGAACACGTACGACTCATGACCGTGTAGGACCGCGAGCGTTTCGCCGGTCGTCGAATCCCAGAGGCGGATCGTCGCATCGTCGGATCCGGAGGCGAGCCGCTTGCCGGCGGGGCGGAACGCCAGCGCATAAACCGCAACGAGGTGCCCTCGCATCTCACGCAGAATCGTGCCGTCGCGCGGTCGCACGATCCGGATGACGCCTTGCTCGTCGCCGCAGGCCACGTTCCGGCTGCCCGGTTGCGCAGCGAGCGCGGTCAACTCACGATCGGAAACCGTCGTTTCGGAGAGCAGTCGCAGCTTCCGGTCGAACGTGCGCAGCTTCCCGAGGCTCGTGCCCACATAGGTGCGATCCCCGTCGATGCACACCGGCGGGTTGAGATGGTAGGGCTCACTCGAGGGACGCGTCCACGTCGCTTCCACACGCCCGTCGGGAATGCGGAACCGAACGACCGTCCCGCGACACCCGGTCGCCACGGCAGACCTTCCGTTCGGATCGATCGCGAGATGCGAGTAAGCGAATCGAGGCGGATGGAACCGCGCGGTTTCCATTCCGTCGGCGTCGTAGATGGCGATCAGGCCCTCGCCGTCGGACACGGTGGGGTGTGCTCCGGCTACCACAAGGTGCTTTCCATCCGGCGTCTGGCGCGCAGCGAACACACGCCCATCAAACTTGATCTGGCGCCCCTGGGTGCCGTCGCGCGCAGTGAATTGCAACGTACCGTCCCAACTGCCGGTGAGAACCTCGTCCCCATCGGGAGCGATATCGACGGAGTAGATGTACGGATACGGGTTGCCGTCCGCGCGGCCGGCGTGAGGCCGAAGCTTGGCGCGGGCGCCGAGGTCCCGCAGGTCCCACGCGCGCAACTCGCGTACCCCGAGCGCGTACAAGTGGTCACCGCCTGGCTCGAACGCGAGCGCGGTCGTACCGAGCGGTGCGCGAAACACGTTGGTGCACTCGGCACGCGCAAGATCCCACAGCCGAATCGTCCGATCGACGGAAGCCGTCACGATGCGACCGGCGCCGTGATCGAACGCGACGCAGCGCACGGCACCGCGGTGTCCGTGCAGCGTGTGAAGCAGCTTGCCCGTCGACACCTCCCAGACACGAACCACGCGGTCGCGGGACGCGGTGGCCGCCAGCGCGCGGTCGGCGCTGATCGCCACGCCGTGGACGAGGTCTCCGTGCTTGCCGGAGAACTGCCGTCCGTCATCGTGCTGGATCACCAGCCGATCGCCATCGACTTGAAGACGGACCTTCGGGAGCTTGAACGCCTCGGCGTAAAGACGGTGAAGCGACGGTACGACCGGCTCGCGCTCGATGAGCAGCAGGCCGGTCGGCGCGTGCACGAGCTTGGCCGGCCCCGGATGCCCCGGCGCGAAGGAGCGCTCGTGCGCGGCGGCGGGGGTACTCCGCCCATCACGGTCGAAGTCCACCGTAACAATGGCGAGGGGACCGTCGCGTCGCGTTTCGGACTCGGAATCCGCGCGCACGCGGCCGGTCTTGTCCACCCTGAAGTGCGTCGATTCGCGAGACACGCTTTGAACACTGCGGTCCGTACACACTTCCAGGTGGCGCCACTCCCATCCGCGATGCTCCTCCGGAACGCGCATCAGGTGCATGCGGGCCGTGGCCAGATCGCGGTCCTTGAGCGCGGCCTGGGCAACCTCGATCTGGGCACGAGCCGCCTGATACTCGGCAGCCCTCTGGCCTCGCAACGCAAGCAGGAATCCGACGACCAGCGCGACCAGCGCCCCCACCGCGAGCGCGACGGGGAGCTTGTGACGGCGCACGAACTTGCGTAGCTGATACGTCGCGTTCGCCGGACGCGCGTCCACCGGCTCGTGACGCAGGTAGCGATGCAGATCGTCGCTGAGCGCCGACGCGGTGCCATAGCGATGCTCCGGGTCGGCGGACGTCGCCTTGCGGACGATCGCACCGAGGTCCCCGGTAAGGCGCGAGGGTAGTTCTTCACCCGCCACGAGCGCTGTGAGGATCTCCGTATCGCTGCGGCCGGCGCAGGGGTGTTCCCCTGTCAAGACCTCCGCGACGAGTACGCCCAGCGAGTAGATGTCGCAGCGCGTGTCAATCGCGTCACCGCGCGCCTGCTCCGGGCTCATGTAGGCCAGGGTGCCACCGGCCCCGCTGGGGCGTCCGCCGGCCGGCTCGTTCTCGACGGCGCGGGCGACGCCGAAATCGATCACCTTCGGACGGCCCTCCGGCGTCACGAGGACATTGCTCGGCTTGATGTCGCCGTGAATCACGCCATGACGGTGTGCGTAGTCGATGGCGTCGCAGATGTGACCGAGCAGCCCGATGCGCTCGTGCTCATCCTCCGTGCGGGCGTGCTCCGTCGCGCTCGGCCCGTCGATGAATTCCATGACGAGATACGGGACTCCGACATCCGTCGTCCCCACGACGTGAACCTGCGCGATGAACGGGTGCTTGAGACGCGCGAGAATCTCCGCCTCGCGACGAATGTTCTCAAGGCCGCTGGCGTCGAGCCGATCGTCACGGAGCAGCTTGATCGCAACGCGGCGGCGCGGCTGCGGCTGCTCGGCCTCATAGACGGTGCCCATCCCTCCGACCGCGACTCGCCGGAGAATGCGGTAGGGCCCGATCCGCTCGGGAATCGGTTCGTCCGCGCCCGGCACCGCCGGCCCATCGAGCAGGCTGGTGAGCAGCTGCCGCGCACCTGCATCATGGCCGCATTCCTCGTCGAGCACGCCGTCGCGCTCCGCTTGCGGCAGCTCTCGCACGAGGCGATAGATCTCGGCGATCCGACGGGTGTGCAACCGATTGCTCATGAGGGGCCCGCGAATCAATCGGCAATCCGGTACGGCGGACATGAGAATCCGCCCGGTAGCCGCGTTTTTTTGCGAGCCCGGCTGGCCGCGCGGACCCCGCGCGGACCGCTACCGGCGCTCGATGCGAACGACGCGCAGAGAGAGGTTTCCCGTGGCCTTGAGCATCTTCGTGGACCCGTCGATTCCGCGGAAACTGATGTGCGTCGGGTTGATCGCCATTTCGTTCCATGTCGGATCCACCTCGACCCAATCACCGTCGAGGACGATTTCGCACCAGGCGTGCCCCCCGAACCCGCGGTCCTCGTCGCCGAGGTAGATGAACCCGCTCACCTCGCGTGCGGGGATGCCCACGGCTCGCGCCAGCGCCACGAACAGCATCGCGTGGGCGCTGCAGTCCCCGCGCTTGCCCCGCATGACGGAGACCGCGTTCGAGTATTCCGGGCCGTACACGTCTTCGATGTACTGGTCGACGAACGTGACGAGGCGTTCGGCTTGCGCGCGCGGTACGGTGGCGTCCCCAACAACCTGCTTGGCCAGCACCAGAATGCGTTTGTCCTTGGCCGGAAACTCGCGCGTTGCCTCCAACGCTTTGCGAATCTCCTCCGGAGTCGCCTTGGTCGCTCCGCCATGGGCGGCCCCGAGCTTCAGCACGCACGTCTCGGCGTTGTCTCCGGCCACCACGGACTGCCGTGGTCCGCTGCGCAACTCCTTCACGCCCGGGCCGGTCGCCTCGAGTACCAGCGCGGAGATCTCCGAGGGATCGCCGAGCGGCTTGTCGACCGGCACTTTCATGACGGCGAACATGTCGATCGGCGCATCCAGCTTCTTGGCGATCGCCTCCGGCTCGCGGCGCGCCTCCAGCGATCCGCCGAACGCGATCGAGATGAGGTCACCGCTCTCCGAGGCCCGCAGCTTGCCCAGTTCGCCCTCGTCGGGGTTGGACAACGAGCCGACGTAGATCGTCTGCCGGACACCACGCACGAGAGAGTTCTGGATCGACTCCAGGACGAACGTCTCCGGCAGGACCTTCAGCTCGCTCATGTCCAGGGATCGGACGGTGAGCTTGTCCCCGACCTTGCGCCCCCCGCGCCCGAGCCAGACCGAACTGGCGAGCCGATCCGCCAACGTGAAATCAAGCTGCACCAATTCACGGGTGGTCTCGCCACCCACGTGAATCGATGCCTGAAAGCCCTTGGGCGTGCGCACCACGGACTTCTTTTCCACGCCCTGCCCCATGTCCTCGCTCAATGCAGCGGAGTAGAGGCGGTAGGGCGAACGACCATCAAAGACGAGCCGCTCCGTGACCTGAAACCGCACGACGTTGCCGTCCGTCTCCAATTGCAGGAACGCCTTGAACGTAAGTGCGATGCGTGCGTCTTTTGCCGGTGCGATCTCTTCGCGGAGCCATCCGATCTTCTGCTTCGCCACGTAGATCCCGAACCAGTGGACCACCGGGGCGGGAACCTCCTCCGCGCGAAGTTCAAGCCGCGTCGGCTCGTCGGCGAAGAGCGAGGAGAGGAAGATCAACACCGTGGCGATGCGGAACATGCCGACAAGGTACCCGTTGGTTTTCCGCACTACGCGTCCCTCCTTCGTTCGACCTTGCGCAGCTCCGCGAGCGGACGCGGAAGGGACCAGCCCCCGTCGGTCACAAGGACGCTGCCGGTCATGAAACTCGCCTCGTCGCTGGCGGCGTAACAGACGAGTTTTGCGATCTCCTCAACATCACCCATGCGCCCCATGGGAAGTTGGGCGAGGAGCGCCTTCTCCAATTCGTCGGTCGGCCAGAGCCGATCGGCGGCGCCTTCGCTCAGGAACGGGCCCGGGGAAACGGCGTTGACGCGGATTCCATGCTCGGCCCATTCGGCCGCGAGCGTGCGCGTCATCGATTCCACGCCCGCCTTCGCGCATGCAGAGTGAACGACGCCGGGTTTTCCGTCCGCCGCATAGGGTGCCGAGATATTGACGATCGCTCCGCCATGATCACGCATCCTGCGACCGCACTCGCGGGACATCGTGAAGACACCGTTCAGGGCGATGTCGATCACCGTCGCGAAGGCCTTGGGAGCGAGCAGCATCGAGGGGCGAATGAAGTTGCCCGCTGCGTTGTTGATCAACACATCGACGCGTTCGAGACCGCGCACGAGTTCCTTGACCTGCGCCTGGTTACGCACGTCGACCGCTGCGGAGGCGACGCTGAATCCCTCGGCACGGCCGCGGGCGAGCAGTTCTTCATGATGGCCCGTATCGCGACTGGCGCACACGACGTGGGCGCCGCGGCGGCCGAGCTGGGTGGAGATCTCCAGGCCGAGTCCCGTGCCGCCCCCGGTGACGATCGCGGTCTTGCCTGCGAAGTCGTTCTGCATGGGCATACGGTACTCATTTTCCCGAATCCGCCGCGCCCCGGGCGCCGAAGGAGGGTTACCCCTCGCGGCCGCAGGCGATGACTTCCTGGCGCACGCTCTCCCAAATCTCGCTCTTGAGCTCCAGATAGCGCGGCGTCAACTCGAGGTCCGCCGTGCGCGGCCGCGGCAGGTCGTTGGCGAGTTCCTGTTTGACGCGCCCGGGCCGTGCGGTCATCACGACGATCCGGTCTCCCAGCAGCAACGCCTCGTCGATGGAGTGCGTGATGAAGAGAACCGTCTTGCCCTCCTCGCGCGCGATGCGTGCCAGTTCTTCCTGCAACACGGTGCGCGTCATGGCGTCGAGCGCCGCGAAGGGCTCATCGCATAACAGCACCTCCGGATCGTTGGCCAGCGTACGCGCCAGCGCCACGCGTTGCTTCATGCCTCCCGACAGCTGCGTCGGATAGTGGTCGCCAAACCCCTCAATGCCGACCGTCTTGATCAGCGCCTCGACGCGCGCCGCATCCTCCACCCCTCGAAGGCGCGGACCGAATCCGATGTTGCCGCGGACGGTCAACCACGGAAACAGCGCGTAGTTCTGAAAGACCATGCCGCAGCGCGGATTGATCCCCTCGATGTTCTCGCCACGGAGCGCAACGCTCCCCTCGCTCGGACGCTCGAACCCGGCGAACAGGTTGAGCAGCGTCGACTTGCCGCAACCCGACGCGCCCACGAGGACGACGAACTCGCCGTCGGCAACCTCGAGATCGAGCCCCTCGAGCGCAACGATGTCCCCGAAGCGCTTCGTGACTCCACGCGCCGACAGCAGGCTCACGAGCGGCGCCCCTCAATGAAGACCCACGGGAGCAGCTTCTTCTCGATGACATGGAACAGCGTGTCGAGCAGCAGCACCATGGCACTGATCGACGCCATGCCGACCAGCACCCAGGAGGTCTTGCTGATTTCGCGCGAGTTCCAGATGAGGCTTCCCAGTCCCTTCTGCGTACCGACGATTTCGGCCGAGATGACGCAGGTCCAGCCGATCGCCATGACCACCTTGAGCCCGGACACGATGCTGGGCAGCGCAGCCGGCAGCAGCACCTTGCCCAGCAACTGGCCCTCGCTGACACCGAGATTGCGTGCGGCGCGTACCAGGATCGGATCGACGCGTAACGTGGCCTCGATGGTGTAGATCAGCGCCGCCGAGAAACTGCCCATGAAAATGATGGCGAGCTTTTGTGCCTCGCCCGCACCCAACCAGATCAACGCCAGCGGCACCCAGGCGATCGACGGGAGCGGGCGCAGGAAGCTGATGATCGGACTGATGGTTGCGCGCAGCCGGGGATAAAGCGCCATGGCAATGCCGAGCGGCACCGCCAGCAACGACGAGATCAGGAATCCCGCGACAATGCGAAGCGTGGACCAGAAGATGTGATCCAGCAGCGAAGGACGTCCGCCGCCCGGATCGGTGAGCAGCATCCACGCGTCGCGGAACGTACGCTGCGGCGTATCGAGTGCGGGCGGATTGACGATGGCACGCCGCTCGACTCCCGCGACCTCCTCATAGGCAGGCCGCCGAATGCGCACCATCTCGCCACTGATCTCGTCGAGTTCCTCGACCATCACCGTGCCCGTCTCGGTGCGCACGACGACCCGTTCCTCGAAGAACGGGTACGTGAGCAGCCACCAGAGCGCCAGCACGATGCCGATGCCAATGACGCCGTAGGTGAACGACTTGCGGCGGTCCAGGTAGGCCGGGAAATTCACTCGAAGAACATCTCGGCCTGAGTCCAATCGCGGAATGCCGGCACTTTCGCGATCGCACCCATTTCGACCAGAAGATCGCCGGCGACCTGCGCCTGGCCGAACATGCGCCGGTCACTCATGTTGACCTTCTGCGCGTTCCAGCCGAGCCACGTGAAGTTGGCCAGCGCCGCCTTCACTTCGTCCGCTTCCTTGCCGGTCTTCTCGACGACCACGCCGATCAAGTCATCGGGATTGTCCCGGCACCATTCGACGGCCTCGAAGTAGGCGCGAAACAGGCGCTTTGCACGCGCAGGATCCGCGTCGAACCACTTGCGGTCGCAGCAGACCACGTCCGGCCCGCTCATCGTCTGGAACTTCTTGTAGATCGAGGTGTCCTTGTCCGTACCGAGCACCTTCGCGCCGGGCAGGTTGCGCATGGCGCTGAAGTGCGGCTCCCACATGCCCGCCGCGACTGCGTCGCCGTTGCGGAGCATCTCGACCAACGTCGCGTTGTTGCCGTTGAGCACCTCGACGTCGGAGAGACTCAGCCCGTGGTCCTTGAGCAGCAACGCGATCGTGAGGTGGATCGACGTGAGGTTCTGCAACGCGATCTTCTTGCCCTTGAGGTCCTCAATACGGTCCACGCCGATCGCAACAAGACCTTCGTTTCCCGGCGCGATGTTCTGGTTGGCGATCCAGTAGAACCCGCGGCGCCCGGCCGCCATGGCGCTGAGCATGGCCACTTCCCCGAGGCTGGCGAAGGTCGCGTTGCCGGCCTCGAGAGCGTTGAGTCGATCGGAACTGCTGCCGAACGACTTGTCCGTCACTTCGAATCCGTGCTTCTTGAAGATGCCGCGGCGAATCCCCGCCCAGACCGGTGCGTGGCCGTACCAGGCGGAGCCGCCGTAGACAATCGCGTCCGGTTGATCGTTCGTGGCGGACTTGTCGGCTGTGCCCCCGGCATCCGACTTGCCCGGCGTATCGGCGGTGTCCCCGCACGCGAAGAGGAGCAGTCCACAGAAGAGCGCGAAAATTCGGTTCATAGGTCAGGCGTCCTCTGTGGGCAAGTGTGCGGTGGCGGGAGGCGACCAGGCCCGCAGCTTCCCGTGCACGACGTAGAGCGTTTCGTAATGCGTGCCATCGCGGATTTCGAACCCGTTGGGCACCGTCTTGATCTCCTCCATGAAGGAGGGATCGTCAAAGTAGTAGGAGCGGAACGGGCCACTGCGCTCCAGCACGATTTCCGCATCGAACCCGTTCTCGTCGAGCCGACGCATCGTCTTGGCGATGTCCGCCATGCTGGACTGGACAAAGAGCAGGTCGCCGCCCTCCGCAAGCAGGTGAGGCGCGCCGAGAATGAGTGCGTCGATGAAGTAGCGCCGGTTGCGCTGGCCACTCTGCGCGAAGGGCGGATTGGTGACGACCAGATCGAAGCCCCCCGCCACGCGGATCCAGTCCGCAACGCGATATTCGACGCGATCCGCCGCAGCACCGCAGTTCCGCTCCACATTGGCCCGGGTGGTTGCGGCGCGCGCGGCCGTGATCTCCGTGGCCACAACACTCCGCGCGCCCTTGCGCACGATCACGATCGTGTGGTTGCCGACCCCCGCGCCCAATTCGAGGACGCTGCGGCCATCGATCAGGTCGGATGCGGCCAGCGCTTCGGCCAAGGCGGAACCGTGCGGAGTTGGTGACCAGTCGTCCGCACCGGCGGCGAGGTCCATGATGAGTAGTTCGTCGCTGGGCACAGGAGGTCGGATTCTAACGTAAGCGATCCGTCCGCACTTTCCGGACCTCGCGGCGGGCGCCAGAACTCCTGATGTCAGAATTCCCAGATGTCAGAACTCCCAGTAGAACGTCAGCCGGAACGTCAGGTCGTAGGTGCGCTCACCGAAGAGCGGAAACCAGAGGTCGAGATCGACGGAGAACGTGTCGCCAATGCTGCGGCCGATGCGCGCCTTGAGCAGCATCAGGGAGTTTTCGTTGCCGACGAGGTTGGCGGAGTAGTCGGCGGTCAGCGCGAACCAGTGAACCGCGTTCTTCCGCCGATCGAATTCCCATGCCGCGGCGAGTTCGACATTGAGTGCGCTCAGTCGCGTCTTCGAGCGCGTGTTGGGTCCGATGTCGTTGCCGGGCACGTTGAACCCGCGCACGTTCGCCGGACGAATCGAGTCGGCGTACAACCACCGCGTCGTCAGATACAGCAACGTCCGCGAGACCTGGAACTTGAACACGGCGGCCGGCGCGACCAGCCAGTCGCCGCCCCCCAAGCCGTCGCTCTCGCTGCCCGTCGGGATCAGGAGATCGGCCTGGAGCGTCCACGCGAGGAACCAGGCGTCCCTCGGATCGGGCGCGTCCCAGGGGTGCCAGGCGAACTGGATGCGGACATCGCCGATGCCGAAGTGGTCGCCAACCGAGTCCGTGTTGGAGTAACCAATCGGAACGTCGAGCACGAACTGGAACTGCTCGCTCTCCCCGAGAGGCTGCGACCACGTCGTGTGAAGGAACGTGATGTTTCCGTCGCCGCCTCTCAGGTTGACCCACTCCAGCGTGAAATCGATCGCGCGGGCGAACTGAGTCGGATCCGCAGGCGAGAAGACGTCGCTCCGCGACCCGCGATCGGCAACCGCGAGCATGGTCCCGAGATCGACACGCCTCTCGCGGAACGATTGCAGGTAGGACTCGATCGCCTCTTCGATCGCTGTCTCCAGCGACTCATCCTGCGGTGCCACAGCGAGCGCAGGCGGCGCAAGCAGCAGCAGCAGCAGGATCAAACAGCGAAGCGGCATCAGTGGGTTTCTCTAGCGAGGTCCTTCCTCTGTACGATACCGAATCGGCGGGCGGGCGCGCGCCGCATCGCTTGCGACGTCCTCGATGAGCATCTCGACCGCCGTCGCCAGCTGACGATCCTCCCCCCGGGTCCACTCCTCGGGCTCGGGCCAGATCTCCATGTCCGGCTTGCAACCGTTCAATTCCATGTCCTTGCCGGACTCGGTCACGAACCATCCGCGGAAGGGCATGCGGAGGAAGCCCAATCCCATAATGCCGCGTCCCCCGGTGCTAATCACTCCCCCGGCGGTCTGCACGCCGACGATACGCCCGCGTTTCAGATTGCGGATCGCGTGGCTGAAGATCTCGGCATTCGAGAAGCTGTTCTGGTTGCAAAGCACGATGATCGGCTTGTTCCAGCGCGCGTAGACCATCCGGCCCTGCGGATACCCCTGCCCTCCCCCCCGGGGAATCGTGACGGCGTGCGCCGGCTGAAAAAGGCAGGTCAGCAGGTGATCCGCCGTGAACCCGCCGCCGTTGTTGCGGACGTCGATCACAAGGCCGTCCTTGCCGTGCCCCACCTTGTAAAGCTCCGCCTCGAAGCGCTCGAAACTGGACCAGTTCATGCCGCGAACGTGCAAGTAGCCGAGACGGCCGTCGCTCTTTTTCACCACCACTGCCCGGTTTCTCTCCGTCCAGTGGTCATGCAGGAGCCCTCGGATGGCACCGTAGGTCGTGGGCCGCAGAACGACGGTTCGCATGCGATCTTTCCAGTCGCGTACCTCAAGCCGCACATCGCGGTTCGGCTGTCCGTTGATCTGCGGTGCGAGGTCCAGCTTGGGGTCGATCTCGCGGCCGTTCACCGAGACGATCACGTCGTCCTTGTAGAGCCGGGTCTTCTTGCGCCACGCGGGCGAACCCTTGATGACCTCGGCGACGCGCAAGCCGGGCCCTTCGAACGCAGGATCGAAACGGACCCCGAAGTGCGGCGTCGTTTCGCTCCAGGCCGGCGGACGGAAGGTCGAGGGCATGCGCGCGTTGAAGCCGAGGTGGCTCCCGTTCAGCTCACCCAGCATCATGCGCACGACCTGCGTGATCTCGCCGGCGGTCAGGCATTCGCGCGCCATGGCGCGGTACTTGGCCCCCACCGCTTTCCAGTCGCGATTGTTGAGTCGCGGGTCGTAGAAGTTGTCCCGCATTGCGCGCCAGCACAGATCGAACATCGCCTCGTTGCGCTTGGCGAGGTCGACCTCCACGCGCACGCGGAAAGCGAACGCTTTCGCGGCCCCTCGGGAACTCACGGACGTCGGCCGACCACCGGCGAGTCCGACGATCTGGTTGCCCTCTTTCAACCAGCGCCAATCGCCACCGCGCGCCGTGCTCAGCAGCTTCGGCTTGGCGTCGTCCGGCGGCGCGATCGTGTAGATGCCCTCCTTGCCGTCGATCTTCGCGGTGAATGCGAGACGCTTCGAGTCGTGCGACCAGAACAGGTTGCGTTCGGAGACATCCACGATCGGGACGCGCCGGATACGGTCTTCGATCCCCTCGAAGTCGATCGCCATCGGCTTCTTCGGCTTCGCGGGAGCGACCGCCTTGCGCGCGGGCTTCGCGTTGGCCGGCGGGCCACGCAGCGCCTCGACCAGCTTCTCGAAAGCGGTTTTGGGCGCGGGTTTGGCAGCGGGCTTGGGCTTCTTCTTGCCTGCCGCCGGCACCTTACGGCCCTTCATCTTTGCTTCGGCCTTCTCCAGCGTCCGATCGCGCGACGAGCGGTCGTGATCCTCCTTGCGCAGATAGACGTAGTGGATGTCCACCTCGTCGTGGTTGCGCTGGCCGAGGAATGCGAGCATCTTGCCGTCCGGGGACCAGACGGGATTGCCTTCCCAGTCGGGATGGCGCGTGATGTTCACCGCTTCGCCGGTTCCGTCGCTGCGGCGAATCCAAACGTCCCGGTTGAAGTCGTTGTCATCGGTGGCGTAGGCGACCCACACGCCGTCCGGCGAGAACGAGTAACCCGGCTGCGCCCACGAGAGGAACACGAGCGAGCGGTCCTCTCCATCCGGCGACATCGTCCACAGGTCGCCGCGCAGGCGGGTGAACGCGATGCGGCCGTTGGGCAGGAATTGCGGATCGAACTCGGGACGCGCGTCATTCGTCAGGCGCTTCGTCTCGAACTCCTCGTTCTGCCACCAGAAGAGCTTCGGATTCTTGCGCGTGGCACGGTAGATGTCGCACTGGTCGCCGTCCTCGCTCACGTAGACGATCGACCCGAAGTCGGGGGCGAAGACGGGATCGCGCTCCTCCCCCGGCGTATTGGTGATCCGACGAGGCTCGCGGAGTTCACTGTCCATCACCCACAGGTCGCCGCCCGCAATAAAGGCGATCTCCCGGGCATCGTCAGAGAACGCCACCTGGGTCGCCGTCGCAAGCTGTTCGCGCAGCGTCCGCGCGTGGATGCGATCGGCCGCGTGCACGAGGTCGATGCGGACGGGCGCGGAGCCGGGGACGGTGGAAAGGCGGTACAGATCAAAACCACGCCGAAAAACCAGCGTCGATCCGTCACGCGAAAGCGTCGGCATGAGGACGCCGTCCGTTTCGTAACTGGTGATGCGCTCGGGAGGCGTGCCGTCGAGATCGCGGCGATACAGATTGCGCGTGCCATCGGCCTGGCCGACGAAGTAGTAGCGTTTGCCGTCCGGATGCCAGCTCGGCCACTGTTCGCCGTGCGCGCCCTTCGAATGCCGGCGGAACGCGCGCGACGCGGTGTCGAACGTCCAGATCTGGGAAGCCTGCGGCCCCGCGTAGCCCTGGCGCCACCACTGCACGCCTTCGCGGTTGAACAGCAGCGTGCGACCGTCAGGCGAGACCTGTGCGCTGTGGGCACTGCTGTCGAACAACAGTACCGGCGCGCTCTTGTCGAGCCGCTTGAGGAAGTAGCGCTGCGCGTCCCGCCAGAAATGGTCGCGCGAACCCTTGATCAGAATCGCCTTGCCATCGGGGAACCAGTCGGAGACGAGGGAGCCCTCCGAGTGGAACGTGATCTGCTCCGGCGTGCCGCCCGTGGCGGGCATGAGGAACACCTGGTTGGCGCCGGTGCGGTTGCTGACGAATGCGATTGTCGCGCCGTCCGGGGAAACGCGCGGGAAGCGCTCTTGGGCCGCGTGCGCGGTGATGCGACGCACGGCGCCGCCCTTGCTGTCGGCTGCCCAGAGGTCTCCCCGCCATGCGAAGTACAGCGTCTTGCCATCCGGCGAGAGGCTGAATTCTTCGACGATTCGGATCGGTTCTTCGGAGATCGCGGCCGTCGCGCAGAATGCCGCGCAGATCACCGCCAGGATGGTCGCCCTCATCCGGGAGAAGATAGCAGCTGACGGAGAACCGCGGGACGCGGGATCGCTCCGAAACTGGACGCGCGCGCCCTATGCGCCGAGCGCTTCCGCGAGCGCGTCCACCGCGAAGTCGAGCTGATCCGTCTCGATCACCAGCGGCGGCGCGAGGCGCAGTGTGTGCGTGTGGGTCTCCTTCACGAGAACGCCGCGTTCCCGCAGCGCCTCGCTGAACTGGCGTGCGCCCCCCGCTTCGGGGTGCAACTCGATGCCCGCCCACAATCCGCTGCAGCGGATCTCCTTGATCTTGTCGGACTGCATCGCGTTCAGCCGCTGTTCGAGGTGAGCACCCAACTCGGCCGCCCGCTCGATCAACCCCTCGTCGAGCAGCACGTCGAGAGCGGCGTCGGCGACGGCGCACGCGAGCGGGTTTCCGCCAAACGTGCTGCCGTGCGATCCCGGCGTAAACACCTTCATGACGCGATCGTCCGCAAGGAACGCTGAGACGGGGTACATGCCGCCCGACAGCGCCTTGCCGAGGCACACGCCATCGGCACGAATGCCGGCGTGCTGATGGGCGAAAAGTTTGCCGGTGCGGCCGAGACCGCTTTGGATCTCGTCGCAAATCAGCAGCACATTGTTCGCGTCGCAGACCTCGCGCAGCCCGGCGAGGAACCCGGCGGGCGGCAGCAGAACCCCTCCCTCACCCTGAATCGGCTCGACGAGGATCGCGGCTGTGTGAGGCGTAACGGCCGCGCGCGTCGCGTCGAGGTCGCCGTACGGCACCGTCACGAAACCCTCGGTGTACGGGCCGTATCCGGACCGCGCGACATCGTCCGTCGAGAAACTCACGATCGTCGTCGTACGCCCGTGGAAGTTCCCGTCGAAGGTGATGATGCGCGCTTCGCCGTCCGGAATTCCCTTTTCCTGGTAGCCCCAGCGGCGCACGGCCTTGATCGCCGTCTCGACCGCCTCGGCGCCGGCGTTCATCATGAGCACCTTGTCGTAGCCGGACAGCTTGGACAGCTTCTCGCAGAACGGCCCGAACCGGTTGTTGCGAAACGCACGCGACGTCAGCGCCAGGCGCCCCGCCTGCTCTACCATCGCCGCCACGATGCGCGGATGGTTGTGCCCCTGATTCACGGCACTGTAGGCAGCCAGGAAGTCGAGGTACTTCTTGCCGTTGACGTCCCAGACCCACACGCCCTCGCCGCGATCCAGCACCACGTCGAGCGGGTGATAGTTGTGCGCGGCGTAGCGGTCTTCGAGCTTCAAATAGTGGTCGGACTTGGCGTCGGTGGCGGGCATAGGGTCATTATAGTGGCAGGGCCTGAATCGATTTCGGGTGTCGCGACCACTTGTTCCCGATGGATAAGACCACACTTCTCGAGCACCGCGAATTCGTCCTGCACGTCGCCCGCGCCCTGCTGCGCAACGAGGCCGACGCCGAGGACGCGGTCCAGGACACCTACGTCGCGGCCATGCAGAGCGCTCCCCCACGCGAGGGCAAGGCCCGGCCGTGGCTGGGTGGCATCGTTCGGAACATCGCGCGCAACCGCCATCGATCGGAATCGCGCCGCGCTTCCCGGGAGGCGCGCGTGGCTCGTCCCGATCACGTTTCCGGTGCCGCCGAATCGTCGGAGCGTCTCGCATGGCAACAGCGCGTCGTCGAGGCGGTCCTCGCGCTCGATGCGAAGTACCGCGACGTTCTGGTGCTGCGGTACCTCGAGGATCTGCCTCCGCGCACTGTGGCCGAACGACTCGACGTCCCCGTCAATACGGTTCGCACACGCACGCGGCGAGCAATCGAACAGCTCCGCGGATCGTTCGACAAGAAGTACGGCGGCCGCAAGGCATGGTCGGCTGCCATCGCGGGTCTGCTGCTGACTCCCACGGTCGCCTCCGCTGGAATCTCCAAGTTGGCCGTCGCCGCCACGCTGCTCGTCGTGACCGGCGCGACCGGACTTCTCCTCCATGTGACAACCCGCGAGCAACAGGAACCGCCCTCGCGTGTGGCCCTGAGCGGCGTACCGGAGAACGAAGCCGAGCGCACCCGCACCGGCGAGAGCAAGACGGGTAACGACGCGGAGAAGACCGCGCAAGCAGCAGGCCCTGTCTACTATCGGGGCCAGTTCTACGACCCCGCGACCAAACGCGCGCTGGCGGGCGCGGAGGTCATTCTCGGCACGACCTCCATGGGCTGGGGCCACAACAACCCCATGCGCATCCTCGCGACGACCGCGACGGACGAAGACGGACGATTCAAGCTGCGGTGGAACCCAAGCTGGAAGCTGCCGAAGGGAGACATCAGCTCCTTCCTGCTGTACGCGCGCAAGGATCGTCGATGGAGCGACCCGGTCTACGCGACGCGAGTCGGAATCGTCGAAGCCGACGGCCTGCGAGTGTCGGTCGAACTCATCGACAACCCCCGCTTCGAA
>Ga0070729_10003704_pt1 | contig 17335 bp, 13 predicted proteins | sample tdDd472_FD_66725 | JGI IMG/M metagenome (GOLD analysis project Ga0070729, IMG submission 66725) | Marine sediment microbial communities from the Atlantic coast under amendment with organic carbon and nitrate - tdDd47.2 | ecosystem: Environmental > Aquatic > Marine > Coastal > Sediment | place... | reverse complement strand
TGGGCATCCTGCCGACCGCCGCCCGGATCACCGGTGGGCGCATCCTGTTCGCCGATCCCGGCGCCCGGGGTGCCGTCACCGACATCGCCGCCCTCGGCCGCGACAGCCGCGCCATGCGCGCCGTTCGCGGCGGGCGCATCTCGATGATCTTCCAGGAACCGATGACCTCGCTGTCGCCGCTGCACACGGTGGGCGACCAGATCTGCGAGGCATTGCATCTGCACCGAAAGGCCGGCAATTCGGAGGGGCGCGAGCTGGTCTGCGACATGCTGCGGCTGGTGGGCTTTCCCGATCCGGCGGCGGCGCTGAAGACCTATCCGTTCGAGCTTTCCGGCGGGCTGCGCCAGCGGGCGATGATCGCCATGGCCTTGGTCTGCCGCCCGGCGCTGCTGATCGCCGACGAGCCGACCACGGCGCTGGACGTGACCATCCAGGCCCAGATCCTGGACCTTCTCAACAACCTCCAGAGCGAACTCGGCATGGCGGTGCTGATCATCACCCACGATCTGGGGGTGGTCGCCAACATGGCCGAGGAGGTCGTGGTCATGCATCACGGCCGGGTGGTCGAACGCGGCATGGCGGAGGACCTGTTCCGCGATCCCGGCCATGACTATCTGAAGGCCCTGCTGCGCGCGGTGCCGCGCTTCCACATGAAACCGGGCGAGCGGCTGGTCCCCTTGCGCGAGATTTCCCATGCCAGCGGCCAGTTGCTGGCCGCCAAGGATCCCTGGCCGGCGGCGGCCGACGACACGGCGCCGCTTCTCAGCGTCCGCGACGTGGAGAAGACGTTCCAGATTCGCAAGGCCGGCTGGCTGGGCGGCGAGACGACCCGGGTCCAGGCCCTGCACGAGGTCGGGTTCGACCTGAAGCGCGGCGAGTGCCTGGGGCTGGTCGGCGAAAGCGGCTGCGGCAAGACGACCCTGTCCAAGGTCATCATGCGCGCCCTGGCGCCCGATCGGGGCACGGTCGCCTATAACGACCGCGGCCGGGTCGTCGATGTGCTGGCGCTGGAGAAGGACGCGCTGATGTCCTATCGGCGGCAGGTGCAGTACATCTTCCAGGACCCGTTCGGATCGCTGAACCCGCGCATGACGGTGTTCGACATCCTCCGCGAGCCGCTGGTCATCCACAAGATCGGCGACGCCGCCAGCCAGGCCGAGACGGTCGCCGAGCTGATGCGGGTCGTCGGGCTGGACGCCCGGCATCTGGCCCGCCATCCGCACAGCTTCTCGGGCGGCCAGCGCCAGCGCATCGGCATTGCCCGCGCCCTGGCGCTGAAGCCCGACATGCTGCTCTGCGACGAGCCGGTCTCGGCGCTGGACGTGTCGATCCAGGCGCAGATCCTGAACCTGCTGAAGGATCTGAAGGAAGAGCTGGGGCTGACCTATCTGTTCGTGTCCCACAATCTGGCGGTGGTCGACTATATGGCCGACCGTATCGCCGTGATGTGCGCCGGCCGCCTGGTCGAGATCGCGCCGCGCGCGCAACTGTTCAGCCGCCCTGCCCATCCCTACACCAAGGCCCTTCTCACCGCCGTGCCCGAACCGAGCCTGGACCACAAGCTGGATTTCGCCGAGCTGCGGCTGGGCCGGGCGTCGTCGCCCGAGAGCTGGCCGGCGCCCTTCACCGCGCGTCCCGACGGCCACGACGCGCTGGTCGAACTGGGCGCGGGTCATTTCGTCCGCGTCACCGACCCGGACAAGCTGGCCGAGGTGGCGCCATGATGGGCCGGCGGCGCGATATGGCACGCGAGGCCCAAGGCGCGGTACTGGCCCTCGCGGCCGCGTTGTGCCTTGCGGGCGCGGACCGCGCCGGCGCCAAGACGATCAGGGTCCATCCGGTGGAAACCCCGTCGCTGCAAGCCCGCGTCGAGAGGGGCGAATTGCCGCCGGTCATCGCCCGCCTGCCGGCCGAGCCCGCCATCGTCGAGCCGGACACGCCCGGCCGGCATGGCGGCGAATTGCGGCTGCTGATGAGCCGCAGCAAGGACATCCGCTACATGGTGGTCAACGGCTATGCGCGGCTGGTCGGCTACGACACGGACTACACGCTGGTCCCCGATCTGTTGCGCGCGGTCGAGGTGGAGGACGGGCGCGTCTTCACCTTCCGCCTGCGCGCCGGCCATCGCTGGTCCGACGGCCATCCCTTTACCGCCGAGGATTTCCGCTATTATTGGGAGGATGTCGCCGGCAACGATCTTCTGTCGCCGACCGGGCCGCCGGTGGACCTGCGGGTGGGCGGCAAGCCGCCGCGCTTCGAGGTCATCGACGCCCACACCGTCCGCTACAGCTGGGACAAGCCCAATCCCTTCTTCTTGCCGGCGCTGGCCGGCGCCCGGCCCTTGTTCGTCTATCGCCCGGCGCATTATCTGAAACAATTCCATGCCCGTTACGCGGACGCGGAGACCCTCGCCCGGCTGGTCGAGGAATCGGGCCAGCGCAATTGGGCGGCGCTGCACAACCGCCTGGACAATCAGTACAAGAACGACAATCCGGATCTGCCCAGCCTGCAGCCCTGGGTGGTGGCCACCCGGCCGCCGTCGGAGCGCTTCCTGTTCGAGCGCAACCCCTTCTATCACCGGGTCGATCTGAACGGCCGCCAGCTTCCCTATATCGACCGGGTGGTCATGAACATCGCCGGCGCCCGGGTCATCCCCATCAAGACCGGCGCCGGCGAAACCGATTTGCAGGCGCGGGGGATCGATTTCAGCGACTACACCTTCCTGCGCCAAAGCGGCAAGCGCAACGGCTTTACGACCGAGCTGTGGGAAACCGCCAAGGGCGCCCATATGGCGCTCTACCCCAACCTGAACCACACCGATCCGGTGTGGCGCGAGCTGCTGCGCGACGTCCGCTTCCGCCGGGCGCTGTCGCTGGCCATCAACCGGCACGAGATCAACCAGGTCGTCTATTTCGGCCTCGCCCTGGAAGGCAACAACACGGTCCTGCCTTACAGCCCGCTTCATTCGCCCCGGCTGCAAACCGCCTGGGCGACCTTCGACCTCGCCCGCGCCAACGCGCTCCTCGACGAGATCGGGCTGACGGCGCGCAACGGGCGCGGTCTCCGCCTGCTGCCCGACGGCCGGCCGCTGGAGATCATCGTCGAGACGGCGGGCGAGAGCAGCGAGCAGACCGACGTGCTGGAGCTGGTGCATGACGGTTGGCTGGCGGCCGGGATCAAGCTGTTCTCCAAGCCGTCCCAGCGCGAGGTGCTGCGCAACCGGGTCTTCGCCGGCAGCACCATGATGTCGGTCTGGTCGGGGCTGGAGAACGGCCTCGCCACCGCCGATCACAGCCCCGAGGAATTGGCGCCGACCAGCCAGCAGCAGCTTCACTGGCCGAAATGGGGCCAGCATTTCGAGACCCGCGGCAAGGCGGGCGAGCCGCCCGACATGGCGACGGCGCAACGGCTTCTGGCACTGAACCGGGCCTGGCGCGCGGCGCGCAGCGCCGAGGAACGGACCGCGATCTGGCGGGAGATGCTGGAGATCCAGGCGGAGAACGTCTTCACCATCGGCCTGATCGCCGCAGTGCCGCAGCCGGTGGTCATCGACGACGCCCTGCGCAACGTGCCGAGGAAGGCGGTCTATAATTGGGACCCCGGCGCCCAGTTCGGGATCTACCGGCCGGACATCTTCTGGCTCGCCGACGACCGCCGCCGGGCGGGCTACTAGGGAACGGCCATGCTCGCCTACACCGTTCGCCGCATCCTGGTGATGATCCCGACGCTGCTGGTCATCAGCGCCATTGTCTTCACCATCATCCAGCTGCCGCCGGGCGACTATCTGACCAGCTACATCGCCGAGCTGCAGAGCCAGGGCGAATCGGTCGATTCCGCCAAGATCGAGTTCCTGCGCAAGGAATACGGATTCGACCGGCCCCTGGTCGAGCAATATGCGGTTTGGCTGGTCGGCCTGGTGCAGGGCGATCTGGGCTACTCGTTCGAGCACAGCCTGCCGGTGGCCGAGGTGGTGGGCGATCGGGTCTATCTGACCATGCTGGTGGCCTTCGCCACCATCCTGTTCACCTGGGTCGTGTCCTTCCCCATCGGGATCTATTCGGCGACCCGGCAATATAGCTGGGGCGATTACGGCCTGACCTTCCTCGGCTTCCTGGGCCTGGCGACGCCCAACTTCCTGCTCGCGCTGGTGCTGCTCTATCTCGCCAACGTCTATTTCGGGACCTCGGTCGGCGGGCTGATGGACCCGCAATATATCGGCGCGCCCTGGAGCTGGGCGAAGCTGGGATCGGTGCTGGCGCATCTGTGGATCCCGGTGGTGGTGATCGGCACCTCGGGGACGGCGGGGATGATCCGCCGGTTGCGCGCCAACCTGCTGGACGAATTGCAGAAGCAGTATGTGGTCACGGCGCGGGCGAAGGGCCTGCCGCCGGGACGGCTGCTGCTCAAATACCCGTTGCGCATGGCGCTGAACCCGTTCATCGCCGACATCGGCAACCTTCTGCCGCAGATCATTTCGGGCTCCGCCATCGTCTCGGTCGTCCTGTCCCTGCCGACCACCGGGCCGATGCTGCTGAGCGCCCTGCGCAGCCAGGACATGTATCTGGCCGGATCGTTCCTGATGTTCGTCGCCGGGCTGACCGTGATCGGCGTCTTCCTGTCGGACCTGGCGCTGGCCGCCCTGGACCCGCGCATCCGCCTGGAAGGAAAGGCCCTGAAGTGAGCGCGCCGGACGGCAAAAGCGCGGCGGCGCCGCTGGAACACTGGGTGTCGCCGGCGCCCTTCGACCCCGGCGCGGTGGAGACGCTGACCGCCGAGCAGGAGCGCTACTACATGGCACCGGTCTGGCTGGTCATGTGGTGGAAGCTGAAGCGCCACCGACTGGCGGTGATCTCGGGCGCCGTGCTGCTGGCGATGTATCTGTCGATCCTGGTGAGCGAGGTCCTCGCCCCCTACGACCTGCACAGCCGCAACACCGATTTCATCTACGCGCCGCCGCAACAGATCCATCTGTTCCACGAGGGCGAGTTCGTCGGGCCGTTCGTCTACGGCTTCGCCTACATGCTGAACATGGACACGCTGAAGCGCGAATATGCCGAGAACCCGACCGATCCGCAGCCGATCCGCTTCTTCTGCCTGGGCGACGACTACGAATTCTGGGGGCTGATTCCCGGCCGCTTCCATCTGATCTGCCCGGCCGAGGGCGGGACCCTGTTCCTGCTGGGCACCGACCGGCTGGGCCGCGACATGCTGTCGCGCATCATCTACGGCACCCGGATCTCGCTGACCGTGGGGCTGATCGGAATCACGGTCAGCTTCATCCTGGGCATCGCCATCGGCGGGGCGGCCGGCTATTACGGCGGGCGGGTCGACGATGTCGCCATGCGGCTGATCGAGATCATCCGCTCCTTCCCCGAACTGCCGCTCTGGATGGCCCTGTCGGCGATCCTGCCGGTGACCTGGAGCCCGCTGGTCGTCTATTTCGGCATCACCATCATCCTCGGGCTGATCGACTGGACCGGGCTGGCGCGCGCCGTGCGCTCGAAGCTGCTGGCCCTGCGCGAAGAGGATTTCTGCACCGCCGCGACCCTGATGGGCGCCTCGCCCCGGCGCATCATCGGCGCCCATCTGCTGCCCAATTTCCTCAGCCATCTGATCGCGTCGGCGACCCTGTCGGTGCCGACCATGATCCTGGGCGAGACGGCGCTCAGCTTCCTCGGCCTCGGGCTGCGCCCGCCGATCACCAGCTGGGGCGTGCTGTTGAGCGAGGCCCAGAACATCAACGTCGTCGCCCTCTATCCCTGGCTGATGCTGCCGGTGGTGCCGGTGATCCTGCTGGTGCTGGCCTTCAACTTCCTGGGCGACGGCCTGCGCGACGCCGCCGATCCCTACAAGTAGCCCGCGCGCCTCAGTCCGCGAGGACGACCAGGTCCTGGGGCGTTTCCATGTCGGCGAGCCGGCGCGCGCGCCGGGTTTCGCGCGGCCCCGGCGCCGCATAGCCCTGGCGGCCGGCGCGGTCCAGCGCGTCCGTCGTGGTTAAGGCGCGGACGCCTTCCTGCTTGGTGTGCTTCTCCAGCTTGGCTGCCAGGTTCACCGCGTCGCCGATGACCGTATATTCCAGCCGGTCGGCGTCGCCGACGGCGCCGAACACCACCCGCCCGGTGGCGACGGCGGCACCGATGCGCAACGGCGCGGCGCCCTCGGCCGCCCGCGCCGCGTTCCATTCCTCGACCGCCGCCATCAGGGCGTCGACGCAGCGCAGGGCGTCGGCGGCATAGGTCTCGCTGCGCGCGGCGGCGCCGAAGGTGGCCATGATGCCGTCGCCCATGAACTTGTCCACCGCGCCGCCATGGGCGCGGATCACCGGCACCAGGCGCGACTGATAGTCGGACAGAAGGCCGATCACCTGGTCCGCCGGGATCCGGGCGGCGAGCTTGGTGAAGCCGCGAATATCGGCGAACAGGATCGCCGCCTCGCGGGCCTCGCCCTGGCCGGCGGCGACGACATCCTGGGCATGGGTGATGCGCTCGGCGACCTCGGGCGCGAAGAAGCGGGACAGCTCGCGGGCCGCCGTCTGTTCGGTGACCGAGCGCACCAGCAGATGCCGGGCGCGCCGGATCGCCAGCGCCAGGACCAGCGTCACCATCAGGATGGAGACCATCTTGTCGAACTCGGCCCCCACAAGCACGTGGTTGCTGGTCATGTAGAGGACGTAATCGCGGGTGACCATGTTGTCCAGCGGATCGACGATGATCGCGTACAGCATCAGCACCAGCCATCCCGCCGCCGCGACGATGCCGGCCAGCAGCACGTAGCGGGCCTCGAAGCGCAGCGCCCGCAAGGCGATGAAGATGAAGACGTAGAGCAGCGTCGGCGCCTTCAGATAGAAGGACGCCGGCTGGCCATATTGCAGATGGAAGCTCCAGATGGTGATCAGCAGCAACGCCATGTCGACGACGACCGACAGGTGCAAGAGCCAGCCGGGCAGGCGGCCGCGATAGGCGAGCGCGAGGCGAACCAGGGTGAAGAGGACATAGGCGCCCAGCACCCAGGGCACCGGCTCGAACGCGATCCGGTCCGCCATCGGCTTCGGGGAGGCGGCGTACAGCGCCGCGAAGGTGCCGACGATCCCGAACTGAATCCAGCCGATCAGCACCTCGCTCGCCGCCTGCTGACGGGCGATGGCGTCGCGAACCCGCGCCGGCAGGTCGGCGGGCTCCCGCCAGGCCGCCACCGCGCCCTTCAGCCTGTCCATCACCCCCTTGGTCATCGGCGTCCCCGGTCCCCCCGGCCGCCGGCATCCGGCGGCGCCGCGCGGCCTGTCCGAAAGATAGGCGCGCGGGCGATCACGGGCACGGTCACTTTTTCGTGCCTTCGGCGGCCGCCGGCGGCGCGGCCTTGCGGAGCCACAGGCTGGATTCGCGGGCGCCTTCGGGCAGGGGCAGGCGGGCCGCCGCCGAGGCGCCCAATTCGCCGGCCATCCGGGTCGCGACATAATGGCTGGCGAACAGGGGCGCGTAGCCGCCCGACAGCAGCGCCGGCAGGGCGAGCTGCTCGTTATAGGCGCGCCAGGCCCAGTCCGCCGGATAATCGTCGGGCAGGAAGACGTCGTGGAAATGGACGACGACGCCCGGCGGAAGGGTGGGCAGGACCCGGTTGACCAACAGATCGACATCGCTGCCCGGCATCAGCACATGGCTGGAATCGATCATCAGGAAATCGCCGGGCGCCAGGGCGGCGAACAGGTCCGCCGGCGCGTCTTGCACCAGAGCGGCGACGGTGCGGACCCGGAGGCCGGCGATGTCGGCGCGCGGCGCCGGGTCGATCGCCGTGATCTCGGTCTCCAGCCCGCCATCGGCGACGGCGCGGGCGAGGAACCGGGTCGAATGGCCGGAGCCGACTTCCAGGATTCGGCGCGGCCGATGGCGGCGGACCATGGCATAGGCCGCCGCCGCGTCCAGGCGGGGAAACCAATCCTGGCCCCAGCGTGGCGCCGCCGGCGGATCGGTTCCGATGGCGGCGAGCGCCGGGCCGAGGCGGTCGATCTCGGCCAGATGGGCGGCAAAGGCTGGCCGGGCCGCCTGGAACGCGGTTTCGACGGCGCCGTAGACCCCGCGCGCGCCGGCGGGCGGGACCGAATGGGCGTGGCGGTAGGGAATGAAAAAGCCGCCGCGCCCGCGCAGCAGCGCGTCCAGCCCCAGCCGCAAGCGGCGCCCCCGCATGGCGCGCCTCACAAGGCGATCGTCAGGCCCTCGCGGGCGACGATCGTCCCGGGCCGGCGGGCCTCGGCTTCGGCGGCGATGCGATCCATGAAGGCGTCGTCATGGTCGGGGTCGTGATGGAAGATGGCCAGCCGGGCGGCGTCGGCCGCCTCGCACAGGCGGACCCCTTCCTGCCAGGTCGAATGGCCCCAGTCGCGGCAACCGACGAATTCCTCGTCGGTATAGGTGCAGTCGTAGATCACCAGATCGGCGCCCTGGATCAGGCCGAGAATATGCTCGTCCGGCCGGCCCGGCTCATGCTCGGTATCGGTGACGTAGCAAAGGGCCTTGCCGCCATGCTCGATCCGGTAGCCGGTCGCCCGGTTGGGATGGTTCAGGGGCGCCGTCCGCGCGGTGACACCGGGCTTGAGCTCCAGCGTCTCGCCGGCGCGGAAATCGAGGAAGCGCATCTCGGCGTCGAAGATATCGACCGGAACGGGGAAGAGGGGCTCGACCATCATCTGGCAGAGCACTTCTTCCAGCCGGTATTCGGGCTGCAAATGCCCGGCCCGCAGCCGGAAACGGTTCCCGGCGCGAAAGGCGGGGCGGAAGAAGGGCAGGCCCGAGATATGGTCCAGATGGGTGTGGGTCAGGAGGATGTCGGCGTCGATCGGCGCCTGGTCCAGAAGGGCGTTGCCCAGCGCCCGCAGGCCGGTGCCCGCGTCCAGGACGATCAGATGCGGCCCGCAGCGCAGCTCGATGCAGGAGGTATTGCCGCCATAGCGGACCGTGCCGGGGCCGGGACAGGCGATGCTGCCGCGCACGCCCCAGAAGCGCAGCTCGAACCGGTCGTCGCCTGTCGCCGCCATGGCCGCGCCCGCGCCCCGGCCGCCCTCAGACCGCCAGCCGGTAGCCGCCCGGCTCGGTCAGCAGGATCGCCGCCTTGCCGGGCTCGCGCTCGATCTTCTGGCGCAGCCGATAGACATGGGTTTCCAAGGTATGGGTGGTGACGCCCGCATTGTAGCCCCAAACCTCGTGCAGAAGCTGGTCGCGGCCGACGACCGCGTCGCCGGCCCGGTACAGATATTTGAGGATCGCGGTTTCCTTCTCGGTCAGACGGACCTTCAAATTGCTGGCCTCGTCCAACAGCAGCTTGGCGGCGGGGCGGAAGCTGTAGGGGCCGATGGTGAAGACCGCGTCCTCGCTCTGCTCGTGCTGGCGCAGATGGGCGCGCAGCCGCGCGAGCAACACGTTCAAGCGGAAGGGCTTGGTGATGTAGTCGTTGGCGCCGGCGTCCAGGCCCAGGATCTGGTCGGCGTCGCTGTCCTTGCCGGTCAGCATTAGGACCGGCGATTTGACGCCGGCCTTGCGCATCAGCCGGCAGACCTCGCGGCCGTCCATGTCGGGCAGGCCGACATCGAGGATGACGAAATCGAAATGGACGTCCTTGACGGCCTCCAGGGCGGCGGCGGCGCTATCCGCCTCGGTGACCTCGAACTCCTCATGCAGATGGAGCTGTTCGCTGAGGGACTGGCGGAGCGCCGTATCGTCGTCCACCAACAGAATGCGCTTGGCCGGAATCATAACGGTGTTCCTCGTTGCACGGCCCCTCGACCGCCCGCGGATACCCTGTTGCCCGCCGGCGGGCCCCGCCTCGACCGCGCGCCGCCGGCATATGCTCTTAATGTTGGGTGGCCGATGCCGATCGCCAACCCCGGCCGCCCGCGCCCGGCGCCCCCGGTCCGAACCGGCGCCGGCGAAATCGCGCGGCGAACGGTTGAACCGGGGGCGATCGTACCAAATATCCAGTGTCATCGCCATCGACCCGCCGCCTTCTTGGGTGGACCGATGCCGCCGGGAGAGCTAGAAAGGCCGCGCGCGGCGCGCGAAACCGGTGTCGCGAACCGCGCGCCGGCCTGAAAAGAGCGCCGAAAAATTACGGCCCAGGAAGAACCCGCCGGTATACACTGACGCCGACATGACCCAAATCGCCCCCGACAGCGCCGACCAGGCGGACCCCTTGCTCGCCGTCGACCGGGCCGTCGCCGATCTGCGGCGCGGGACCCCGGTCGCGCTCGCCGCCGAAGACGGCCTCGCCGTCGTCCTCGCCGGCGAGGCGGTGACGGACGCGGCGCTGGCTCGCCTGGCCGACATCGCCGGGACCGCGCCGGTTCTCGCCGTGACCGGGCGCCGCGCCACCGCGTTGGGCCTGGCCCGGACCGAGGCCGAGGCGGTGACGATCGCGGCGGCGACCTGGGACGCCGATCAGATCCGGCGCCTGGCGGACCCGGCGCTGGGCGCCGCCGGAGCGATTCCCCATCCCGACCGCGTTGGGGCGGCGGCCCTGGACGGGTGCGGTACGGCGGCGATCCGCCTGACCAAGATCGCCCGCCTGCTGCCGGCGGCGCTGATCGCGACGGTCGATCCGGCCCCGGCGGACGGCGCAGCCCCGGCGGACGGCATGGATTGGGCGCGGGCGCGGGGGCTGCAATTCGTCGACGGCGCCCGGATCGCCGCCTATCCGACCGACTCGGCGCGCTCGCTGCGGGCGGTGAGCGAGGCGCGGGTCCCGCTGGAAGGCGCCGAGGACACCCGCATTCTCTCCTTCCGGCCGACCGACGGCGGGCTGGAGCATCTGGCGGTGGTGATCGGCAGCCCCGACCCGGCCGAGCCGGTTCTGGTTCGTCTCCATTCGGAATGCTTCACCGGCGACCTGTTGGGCAGCCTGCGCTGCGATTGCGGCGACCAGCTGCGCGGCGCGGTGCGCGAGATCGCGGCCCAGGGCGGCGGCATCCTCCTCTATCTGGCCCAGGAGGGGCGCGGCATCGGACTGACCAACAAGCTGCGGGCCTATACGCTGCAGGACGAGGGCTTCGACACCTACGACGCCAACGGGCAGCTCGGCTTCGACGATGACGAGCGGGTCTTCCTGCCGGCGGCGGAGATCCTGCGCCGGCTGGGCTTCGCGCGGGTGCGGCTGATGACCAACAACCCGCGCAAGCTGGACGGCCTGGCCCATGCCGGGATCGAGGTGGTCGAGCGGGTCGCCCATATCTTCCCCGCCAACGGCCATAACGAACGCTATCTGGACAGCAAGGCCAAGCGGGCCGGTCATCTGTTCTGACGGATTTTTCTGCCCGGCGAATTTTGCCGGCGGCGCCCCGGCCTTGCCGATAACCTGCTGAAAAACAACGACCGCCGGTCTGGCATCTCCCTTGCAAGGGACGGGGCGGAGCCTTGCATGCCGGATACCGTCGCCTTCCTCGCCGATCCCGCGCCGCGCGCCCCCGCGGCGCCCGCGCCCGCGCCCGACGGCGGTGCCGGCCTGTGGGACGGCGACGGGTTCGGCTTTTCCGACCTCCTGGATCTGGTCAATCCCCTACAGCATATCCCGGTCCTGTCGACCCTGTATCGGGCGATCACCGGCGATAGCATCGGCGGCGCCGCGCGGATCGCCGGCGGCGCCCTGTTCGGCGGGCCGGTGGGGATGATCTCCGCCCTCGGCGGCGCCGGGCTGGAACAGCGCACGGGCCGCGATTTCGGCGATACCCTGCTCGCCCTGGCCGCCGGCGAGAAGCTGAGCCCCGCCGCCCTCGCCGCCGCCGCCCCGGTCGAGGCCCCCGAATCGGCCCCCGACGCCATGCCGTCCCTGGCCGAGATCGCCGGCGCCCCCTACGCGGCGCCCGACTTCGGCGTCCAACTGGCCGCCGCCACTCCGGTCGAGGCCCCCGATTCGGCGCCCGACGCCATGCCGGCCTCAACGGAGATCGCCCGCGCGCCCTATGCGTCGCCCGATCTCGGCGTCCGACTGGCCGCCGCCGCCCCGGTCGAGGCCCCCGATTCCGCGCCCGACGCCATGCCGCCGCTGGCCGAGGCGATGCCCGCCGCCTATGCGCGCCTGGCCGCGGCCGCCGCGCGGACCCAAGCCACCGCCGCCGCGCCGCCGCCGGCCGAACCGGCCCGACCGACGCGGGCGGACGTAACCGAGCCGCCGGGCGGGCCGATCCTGCCCGCCGCGCCGGCCGCGCGGGGCGTCGCGGGCGACGGCCCCTGGGCGTGGCTGCCGCGGACCGCGCCGGTCCCGCCGATGCCCGCGCCCGCCGGCGCGGCGCCGGCGGCCAAGCGCGCCGCGCGCGCCCCGGCGCCGGAAACGGCCCCGCCGAGCTGGTTCGTCCAGGCGATGCAAGGCGCGCTGGACCGCTACGAGGCGAGCGCCGGCCTGACGGCGACGCCGGCGCCGGGACGGTCCACCGACCTGCGGCGTTGATCCCGGTCGTATCGCGCCAATCCGCACCGCCAGATCGCCGTCGACGCGCCGGAAGCGGCTCCCCAATCGCGGCGCGTGCTTTAGACTGGCGCCATGGAGATTGTCGTCCGCCCCTCGGGTCTGTTGATCTGCGGCGCCCTGCGCGTCCGCTGCGCGTTGGGGCGCGCGGGAATCGTCCTGGACAAGCGCGAGGGCGACGGCGCCACCCCGGCGGGCGCGTTCGCGCTGCGCCGGGTGCTGTACCGGGCCGACCGGCGGCCCCGGCCGCCGACCCGCCTGCCGGTCCGCGCGCTGTCGCCGCGCGACGGCTGGTGCGACGATCCCGGCCATCCGGCCTATAACCGCCCCGTGCGCCTGCCCTTCGCGGGCGGGTGCGAGCGGCTATGGCGGCACGACGGACGCTACGATCTGATCGCGGTGCTGGGCCATAACGACGACCCGGTCCGCGCCGGGGAGGGAAGCGCCGTCTTCCTGCATGTCGCCGCCCCCGGCTTTGCTCCGACGGCGGGCTGCGTCGCGGTGACGGCGCCCGACCTTCTGCGCTTGTTGCGCCGGGCGGGGCCGGAGACGCGGCTGCGGATAGCGGCGCCGGGCGCGGGGGGACGGGGCCCTCGGGACTGAGCCGGGTCAGGCGTCGGCGCGGGGTCAGGCGTCGGCGCGGGGGCCGAACAGGGCGGTGCCGATTCGCACATGGGTGGCGCCGAAGCGGACCGCGATCTCGAAATCGGCGCTCATCCCCATGCTCAGCACCGCCAGGCCGTGGCGCGCCGCCATGTCGGCGAGGAAGGCGAAATGCGGCGCCGGCTCGTCGGCCGCCGGGGGGATGCACATCAGCCCGGTGACCGGCAGGCCGTGCTCGGCGCGGCAGGCCTCGATGAAGGCGTCGGCATCGGCGGGCAGGACGCCCGCCTTCTGCGGCTCGGCCCCGGTATTGATCTGGACCAGGCAGTCCGGGCGCCGGTTCGCGCGCGCCATCTCGCGCGCCAGGGCGGCGGCGAGCTTGGGCCGGTCGACGGTCTCGATGACGTCGAACAGACCGACCGCGTCGCGGACCTTGTTGGTCTGTAGCGGCCCGATCAGATGCAGGCGCAGATCGGGATGATCGGCGCGCAGGGCGGGCCAGCGGCCGAGGGCCTCCTGAACCCGATTCTCGCCGAAAATACGCTGGCCGGCGGCGAGCGCCGCGCGGACCCGCGCGATCGGCTGCTTCTTCGACACCGCGACCAGGGTGACCGCCGGCGCCGGGCGCAGGGCGTCCGCGCGGGCGGCGTCGATGCGGCCGATCAGGTCGGCCAGACGCGCGGCGAGGGCGGCGTCGAGATCGGTTTCGGCGAGGGGGTCGGACGCCCGGTCGGTCATCGCGCCAACCTACCAGCGCCCCGATGGATGCTCAACGCCGGGTGCTCAATGCCGGGCGCCGGACAGCATTTGGATGGCGCGAAGCGCGCGGCGGGCAAAAAGAAAGGGCGGCCGAAGCCGCCCTTTCCCCGCGGGTCCGGCGAAAGCCGAACCAACGATATGTCCGCTGGACTAGAAGCGGGCAGTCGCGCCCACGACACCAGCCCAACCGTCGGCATCATCGGTGCCGCCGGCGACTTCGCCGTCATATTCGGCACGCATGATCGCGCCATGGACCGAAATGCCCGGGCCGATATTGTGGCTGGCCGCGGCCATGTAGGCGACGGACTCGTCGTCACCGGCGATGGTGGTCGTCGCCGGCGCTTCACCGCGGATGTAGTTGACGGTGAAGTAGGTCGGACCCATCCGATAGCCGGCGCCGGCCGCGAAGACCGTCTGGTCGCCGGACGTGGTGGCACCGGTCGCGACGTCGTCGTCGACCTCCTTCCACGACGCGCCGACGGAGAAGCCGCCGAACGAGACGATACCGCCGAAGGCAACCTGCTCCAGGTCGTCCTGGGTGGTGCTGTCGGCGCCGTGATAGCGCTCCCAGCTACCCGACAGCTGGACGCGAGCCTGGTCGAACTTGCGATCGAAGTTCACCGCCAGCGAGATGCCGTCGAAGTTGTTGTTGGTGGCCGAATCGTTGGTCGTCACGGTGGCCTTGCGGTCCGGCGTCAGCACCGAGCCCTGGGTCCGCGAAGCCGACGGCACGTAGGAGATACCGCCCTGGATGCCTTCGAACCGCGGCGTGAAGTAGGTGATCGACTGCTGGTCGTTGGACACCAGCGGCGCCGAGTTCATCGTGTAGGTGTGCGCGGTGCTGCCCAGCGGCTGCGGAATCCAGCGGGTGACCGTGCCTTCGTCCAGCGACAGGGTGCCGCCCGCCGAGCCGTGGCGATAATGCATCAGATAGGCGGCGGTGTTTTCGCCACCGATGTTCACCCGGCCGAAGTTGCCGCTGATGAACATGAAGGTTTCGTCGATCTGGTTGGTGGCCGCGGTCGTATCGGACACCGAGCTCGCCGAACCGGCGCTATTCGCCTCGAGCTGGACCTCGACGCCAACGGTGATCCCGTTGTCGAGCTTGGTCGAGCCCTTGAAGATGATTTCCGCGTCCTGCTTGACATCCCAACCTTCCGCACCGTCGCGGGTGTCGGTGGTGTGGTAGTCGTTGGACGACACGCCGACGCGTTCGGTCATGAAACCGCCCACGCTCAGCTTGATGGGCTCGGCCGCCTGCGCGGAGGCCCCGGCGATAACGCCGGCCGCCATCAGCGCGGTGGTGCCCAAAAGCACTTTCTTCATGATGATAACCCTCTAATCAGGTTGTTTCAGGTTCTTCTAATTCGGCGGCCACGCGCCGCGCAGCCCCCGACACCGCTTCCAACGGCCGGTGCAGTAAGCCTTTCGCCTTAACCATGGTCAAGCGGAAGCGCGTGAATTCCGTTTCGATTTCGCCCAGCCGTTGCATCTTTGCAACAGGCAGCTCGTTTCGCTGGCGAAAATGGCCGGTATCTTAAGGAAACACTAATGTTAGGAACCGATTCGGGTGGTCGCGATTCGACCGATCCATGGGCCGGCCGGGCGCCGGATGTTGCCCAATAGCATCAGTTCCGGCGCCGCCGACCGAGATCCGGCCTATGGGGTCGTTTGGTCGCACCAGTGGCGCCAGATGTCGCGATAGGCGGCCTCTATCCGGCGCGCGAAGCCGGGGCCGTCGCACAGCGCCGACGCCGCCATCCGGTCCCGCAAACCGGCACGCAACGCCGCCCGGCGCGCCCCGTTCTCGGCCAGCGCCGCCGCGACCGCGACATAGTCCTCCGCGTCCGCCGCCACCAGGTCTGCAAGGCCGAGACCGGCGAGCAGGCTGGCCCCGACGCGCCCCGCATGACGGTCGCCGGCCAGGGTCACCACCGGCACCCCCATCCACAGCGCCTCGCAGGTCGTCGTCGTGCCATTGTAGGGGAAGGTATCCAAAGCGATATCCGCCCGTCCGTACAGGGTCAGATGGTCGCCGCGGTCCGGTTGACGGGCAAGAAGTGTCACCCGGCCGCTCGGCAATCCCGCCTCGGCCAATCGGGCGCCGATCTCGCGGCGGGCCCGAGTATCGGTGAAAATAGCCGTCTTGAGCAGCAACCGAGACTCCGGGACCGCCTCCAGAATCCGCGCCCAGGCGGCAAGGACGTCGGGTCCCGTCTTGGCAAAATTGTTGAAGGAGGCGAAGGTCACATATCCGGCCGTTTCCGACGGCGGCGGCGCGACCGCCGGCGCCTCGGTCGGCGACGCGTAGCAGAGGAAGCCGTCGTCCAACCGGACCAGCCGTTCGCTGTAATGGGAGTCGGCCGCGCCCGGCGGGTCCGCGACGGCGTCCGTCAAGCGCCAGTCCATGGCCGTCATGCCGGTGGTCGCCGGGTAGCCGAGCCAGGCGACCTGCACCGGCGCCGGGCGCCGCGCGAAGAGCGGCAGGCGATTGTCTCGGGTATGCCCGCCCAGATCGACGAGGATGTCGATACGATCGGCGCGGATCGCCGCCGCCGCCGCGTCGTCATCCAGGTTGCGGATATCGCGCCAGTGGTCGCAAGCCGCGCGCAGCGCCACCGTCGTTGTGTCCGGGTTGGCGACTGCCGCGTAGCCGAAAACCTCCACCGCGTCGCGGTCGTGATGGGATAGGAAGGAGGTTAGGAAGAAGCTGACCGAATGGACGCGAAAATCGGCGGAGACATAGCCGATCCGCAAGCGGCGTTCCGGATCGGAGTCACGACGGTGCGGCGCGGCGGCGGCGGTCACCGGCCCGGCATGACGCGCCGCCCAGTCCCGATGCGCCGCGAACAGGCGATCTTCGTCGATATCGGCGCGATAATTCAGTGACAGGAGAAGGTTGCTGTGGGCGGTCGCGTCGTCGGGTCGCAGGGACAGGGCCTTGCCATAGGCGGATTCGGCTTCGTCGCCCGCGTTCATATCGGTGAGCGCATTGCCGAGATTGCTCCAGGCCTCTGCATAATCGTCGGCGAGCCCCACCGCGCGGCGGTAGGCGTCGATCGCGTCGACCACCCGCCCGGTTTCCTTGTAGGCAACGCCCAGATTGTTGTGGGCGGCGGCCAAATCGGGCGCGAGCTTGAGCGCGGCGCGGAACGCGGCGATAGCCGGGTCCGGCCGTCCCAGCCGCAAGAGCAACGTGCCGAGGCTGGCCCGGTAGACCGGGTTGCGCTTGTCCCGCGCGATCGCTCGCTTGACGAGGGCGAGCCCTTCCTCGCCGCGCCCGGTACGCCCGAGAACGGCCCCCAGTAAATTAAGTGCCTGGGCATTGCCAGGCGTCGCCGCGAGGACTTGCCGGTATAGGGCCTCGGCGTCCGCCAAACGGCCAGCCCGTTGCGCCGCCATCGCGTCGGCAAGCAACGGATCGAAGCGACCGCCCGAAGATGATGCACCCGCCCGCCGGGTCATCGGACGGTCTGCGCCCCGTCGGCGCGGCATTGGCGCCACATCTCGCGATAGGCGGCCTCGATCC
>Ga0070729_10003703_pt1 | contig 17335 bp, 16 predicted proteins | sample tdDd472_FD_66725 | JGI IMG/M metagenome (GOLD analysis project Ga0070729, IMG submission 66725) | Marine sediment microbial communities from the Atlantic coast under amendment with organic carbon and nitrate - tdDd47.2 | ecosystem: Environmental > Aquatic > Marine > Coastal > Sediment | place... | reverse complement strand
CGCCGGATTCCCTGGGGAGCCACACACAAAAGCCCTAGTACTAGTGGGCTTTTTTCATTTCTACGGAGCGTAACTAGAGTCGGCGGACATCACCCTCTGTGACTCCGAACCTTTCGCGCTCAATCCAGCGAGCACACCCGCCGTTCTCCCGAAAGCGCCCGTTCGCCGGATTGGTTCGAGCCACCCAAAGACAAGCACACAAAAGCCCCAATACCAGCGGGCTTTTTTCATGGTTACCGCACCTAATTCCGGTCTGCGGACAACAAGCCGTCGACACACCGCCTTTCTACTTGCCGCGTCGTTTTCGTTGTATATATAGACAACCCACAAAAACAGAGGCAATGGCATGTCTGACAAGAGCAAACCGGATACTTCACAACCTAATAAAGAAAGAACAATATCCGCATTCGATCGCCGAACGTTTATCGCTGCGACCACTGGCATAGCAGCCTTAGCCGGAGCCGGCTGTGCTCAAGACAATGATTCTGCGTCAGCAGGCGGTAGTGCTAAACAAGCTGCCGGGGGTCCCTTGCCACCCTACGACTCCATACGTGACTGGGTCGATGCTTTAGACGCGAACGGACTGCTGTTGCGCATCCCTGAAATTGATCAGGACAACTATGAAGCGACGGGTCTCGTGTTTCGCATGAACGACCTATACGGGCCGTACAAATCTCCGGGCCTGCTGTTTGAACGGGTTAAGCAGGACGGCAAATGGTTCGATACTCCGGTACTTGGCAACATGCAGATGCACTGGCACACAGACAGCATCGCCTTTGGTCTCGAAACCAAGTCACGTGAGTACTTTGACAGCTATCGCGAAGTCAAAGACCTGATGAAAGAAATGCTTGCTGCTAATAAAGGGCGCTACCCGCAGATTCCACCAGTCGTTCTGGAGCGGGATCAGGCTCCTTGTAAAGAAGTCACCCTTGAAGGCGATGACATTGACCTCACCGCATTCCCTTTCTTAAAAACAAACCCGCACGACGACGGGCGCTACGTTAATACCGCGTCAATTTTTACTACCGACCCCAAGATGGGTGAAAACTACGGCACCTATCGCTGCGCCCTGCGTGGTCCAAGAAAACTCGGTTTTAATCCTGAGCCTAACCAAACAGCCAATAAGATGATGCTGGCCGCGAAGAAACGCGGTGATAAGACAGCACCCATTACTCTGGTTCTCGGACAGGACCCCATCGTCTGGATGGTAAGTGGCACCAGAGTCGCGCTGCGCTTCGGTCCGAAACCGATTGATGAACTGGCTGTTGCGGGTGGCCTGCGTGGTAAAGCATTAGAAGTGGTTAAAAGTGACACGAACGACATGCTGATTCCGGCTCATGCAGAATTTATTATCGAGGGTGAAGTGCCACTGGATGATGCATCAATGGAGCCCGAAGGTCCTTTCGGCGAAATGTTCGGCTACATGGGTGATAAGAAAGAGAAGAACTTTGTTATCAATGTTAAGCGCGTCACCCACCGTAAAAACCCGTGGCTCATGAATGCCTTTACCGGCATGGGTCGCGGCATGCTCACAGCGCCAATGGACGCACTGTACGAAGTCTTCCTGAAACGCATGATCCCCAATATCGTCGAATACATAACACCCCAATACGCTATGGGCTGTGTCTTCATGAGCATCGACAAGCAGCAAGCGGGTGACGGCATGAAGGCCGGTAAATCGATCGCTAAAAGCAACCCTATCGCCAAGGTCATTATCGTTGTTGATAAAGACGTCAACGTCCTCGACCAGAATGAAGTACTCGCAGCGGTCGGTGCACGTTGGCAACCCAACCCGGCTACGCATATCGTTGATAAGGCGTTCGGCTTGTTTACTGACCCCAGTCAGGTCAATTACGCCGAAACCAGCAAGATCGTAATTGATGCCACCAGACAGTGGCAAGAGGAAGGTGGCCAGGAGGAGTTTGCTCTGAGCAACCGCGAGTATCTGAATCGTGAAGCACCACAAGTGTGGGACATCGTCGATGAGAAGTTTGGCAAGATGCTAAAGGACTGGAAAGTCGTATAACTACACTTTTTGGTTACCTCAATAATAAAAAAGCCCGGTACAACCGGGCTTTTTTATTCAGGCTTTTGGCAGCGTTTCCCGCCATGCCCTGATTTGCTCGCCCCATTGCTCATCAACGCGTGAAAATGCATCCGGCGCGCCCTGCTTTAACAAGACTTCGTTCCTCTCCGGGAACACCTCCGGGCCGCCCTCTTCGGGCCATTGCTTAGTCGCATCAATCGCAATCTTGCTGCTTTTACCAACAGTCGGTGTGCTGGGGTCTAAAGGCAATGCGGGCAATGATTCGTATACCTCGGTATTACCCCAGGGCTGCCAACGCGCGCCCATAGCGGACATCATTGCATCCTTATCAACTATGTCGATATCGTCATCAACCACAACAACAATCTTTGCATTAAAAAACTTTTCTGTAATCTGCTTAGCGACTTTCAGACCCTGCCCCGGCTCCGTCTTCTTGATGCTGACATAGAAAAAACCTACAGCACGCGTGTCAGAGAATATCTCCTGAACAGCCGGTATCTCTCTCTTAATTTTATAACTTGAGAGTGCATTGCCGGCCGCCATCAATGCCCCGGCCTGCTGCCCGGTAAAGTTGTTCATAAGCCAGGGGTTCTTACGGTGCGTAACCCGCGTCACCTTCATCCAGAATGCCTTAGGCTTAACATCTCCCTGATAACCGACAAACTCACCATAGGGGCCTTCGGGGCGCATATCATTGAGCGGTACTTCGCCCTCAATAATCATCTCTGCATGCGCCGGCACCATAAAATCATTGGTCTCACACTTAACGACTTCAACAGGCCTTCCCGCGATACCACCGGCTACTGACATTTCATCAAGCAACCGGCCTTTACCAAACGACATCTTGTTACCGCTGACCATCCAGACATAAGGGTCGGGCGTTAGAGCTATGGAGACCTTCGCTGTGGTTTCGCCACGGCGTTTTGCTGCTTGCAGATGATTCCAGCCGGTCTGACCCGGTTCTGAGTTAATTGCTATCTCACGCGGACCACGCAGGTGACAACGATAGGTTCCAAAATTAACGCCGCGTTTCGCGTGCCGGGTAAACACCACGCCTGTATTGATATACCGTCCGGCATCGGCAGGATTGCATTGGATAAACTGAAACTTAGTCAGATCAATGTCATCGCCCTCAAGCACAACATCTTTACAAGGCGCATCTCCGGCAGCGACTTCCACCGGAGGGATGGTCGGATACTCACCATCATTATCAGCAATCATCTGCTCAACATAGTTACGCGCCTTGCGGTAACTATTCAAAGGCTCTGTATGAATAGGGCCTTCGTCGACCGGATCAAGTCCGAATGCCAGACATTCAGCGTGACTGCTGCCACTTTCATTAACGAGTAACGGGCCATCGACCCACCGACCGTCGATCTTCACCTTATCAAAAAGCAATGCCGGTGCACCGCGCATACCGAACTGATCCCGAACCCGGTACATCAATGCAGTAGCTTCGTACTCATCCTGATTGACCTTCGGGATACGCATGACGAGGCCCCAGTCATCCATAGCTGCAACGTAGTCACGCATAGAATTAAAGGGTGCGGTTTTACCGGACGGTTTGGATGTGCGCGCTGCAGCCGGTGAAATAAGAGACGGCATAGTAGCCGCTGCAGTAACCCCCATAGCAGCGCCAAACAGTTGCCGCCTGGATACCGGAGACAAGCCGGTCTCACCGACAGGATCATCGTCATCCGGATGCACTTCAGGATTATTACGCTTGCCCATACGCCTCTCCGCTTCTGCTTATCGATTCATCCTACACATCTGCAGCCTGCATATAACGGTCATATGCGCCGTGTTCACCACGCAATCTGCTCACCATTGAATCGTCGAAAACTGCCCGACAAAGACAAGTCCAGCTCTGCAATACGCTCTCTTATCCCCGCAACGCTTTCGGGAATCTCGACGTCTGCATCACCGAAATCCATACGGGTCTTCACATAGCCAGGGCAGATAATCCCCACCGACACCCCCTGCTCCCGGAGGTCTTCGGCAAGTAGCGTCATTGCTTTGTTAACCGCCGTTTTGCTGGTCGCATAGGCATAGGCCGGAGTCTTTCGCTCAACGATTGAGCCCACTGTGCTCGAGATAGTGACAATCTTTTTCTGATCGCCTGCCAATATATTTGGCAGCAACGCTTCGGCCAGTTTTACCGGCGCAAAGGTATTAGTCCAAAGCACCTGCTGCCAAAGCTCGTAATCAATAGAGCCGAAGTTTTGCCGATGAATATTCTCAGGTATCGGCACAGGACCAATTACCCCGGCATTATTCAAAAGGACATCTATCGCCTGACCAGATAGATCAGCGGCAAGAGAATCAATCGCCGTATGGTCAGTGATATCCAAGGCATAAACTACAAGTTCACCCGAACCGGTTAGTGACTGCAAATCATCGGCATCTGCCGGGTTCCGGCAGGTTGCCAGAACCTTCCAGCCATCCAAAAGATACTGCCGGGCTAGTTCGAGGCCGATTCCGCGGTTAGCTCCCGTAATAAGTACTGCTGGCATACAAACAACTCTCAACAAGGCACAGTACTTATATATAACCACAAAAAAGCCGGGCTAAGCCCGGCTTTTTCTAACTTGCTGGTTGGTATCAACCTTCAGCGTTATAACGCTCGATTGATTCCTGAATCACCTGGCGGGTTTCATCAAGGCCTTTCCAACCCAACACTTTTACCCATTTATTAGATTCAAGTGCTTTGTACTGCTCGAAGAAGTGCGAAATACGCTCAAGCATAATAGGAGCGATATCGTTGTAGTCAGTCACTTTGTCATAGTACTTAGTCAGTTTATAACTCGGCACACAGAAGACCTTCTCATCCATGCCTGCTTCGTCTTCCATCATCAGAACACCAAGAGGACGAACAGAAACAACAGCCCCCGGAACCAGTGCACGATGGCCATAAACCATTACGTCCAATGGGTCGCCGTCACCACACAAAGTGTGAGGAACGAAGCCGTAGTTGCACGGGTAGTGCATTGCTGTGTACAAGAAGCGGTCAACGAACATCGCACCGCTATCTTTGTCCAGCTCATACTTAATGGGCTCACTACCGAGTGGTACTTCAATAATGACGTTTAGCTCTTCTGGCGGGTTATCGCCGATAGCAATTTTAGAAATGTCCATGAAAATCAACCTGAATGTAGAAATAGCAAAATGCCGACTCCAGCAGTCGACAATAGAAAAAGTGGGCCGGAAATACGCTGTCGCGCAGCCTGAGCACCGAAAGCGCGCGTAAAATGCCAGACTTACGGTGCATAGTCCAGAAAAGGATTAGACAAATCCTTCATATACTTAGACAAATTGCCGTCATGCTGCATTTACAAACCCGAACGGCAAGCCGGATCCCTGCTATACGGGCATTTCAGCCGGTCATTCGGTAAATCACAGCCCTTCAAGCTCCCTCAGATGGGCATGCAACTGATCGCTGATATCCTCCAGCTCCAGTGCAAAATCGAGGTTAGCGGTGACATAACCGTACTTGTTACCGCAATCATAACGGGTGCCAGTGAACCTGCAGGCCCTCACCTGACCCTGATCAAGCTGAGCCGCGATGGCATCGGTGAGCTGAATTTCACCGCCGGCACCACGACCGGTATTTTCAAGCAATTCGAAGATATCCGGGGTAAGCAGATAACGGCCGACAACAGCCAGGTTCGATGGCGCATCTTCCAGGGCAGGCTTTTCTACGATCTGCTGCAAAACGTTGTCATCATCAACACCGACAATACCGTAACTGGATGTGCGCTCGACAGGCACAGGCTCAACCGCGATAACGCTGGAGCCTGTTTCTTCATAGACATCTAACAACTCGGAAAGACAACCTTTATCCGACCGGATAAGGTCATCGGGCAAGTGTACAAAAAATGGCTCATCACCGACAACGCGTTTGGCACACAATACCGCGTGGCCGAGTCCAAGTGGCTCGCCCTGCTCCACATAGTAAAACCGCACGCCGGATGGAATCGTATCCTTGAGCAATTCAAGCAACTCATTCTTACGACTCTCCTCCAGCAACTTCTCCAGTTCGAAGTTAGGTCGAAAATGCGACTCGATCGACCCCTTACTGTGATGAGTAATAAATACGAGACGTGTTGCACCCGCAGCCACGGCTTCTTCAACCGCATACTGAATCAACGGTTTGTCGACAATGGGCAACATTTCCTTCGGCACAGCCTTCGTGGCTGGCAAAAAGCGGGTGCCTCGTCCGGCAACAGGAAAAACAGCAGTACTGACCTTAGACGCCATGCGGCCTCCGGTTAAAAATGACTTCTGCCGTCAATAATAACCAATTTCTTTCTGCAAGGTATGTGAAGCCGTATATAAAACCGCAGAAAGCCCGGAGCAATAACTGCTCCGGGCGGGCAACCTAAGTAGCCGACTTGCTTATCAGAATGTTCTGCCGGTTTACTTCATAGACCTGCAGACCAATTCCTTTTACGTTGAGCAGGTCCTCAGGTGCTTTGAAGTCTCCATTCGCCTCACGGTACTCGACGATAGCCTCAGCACGCGACAAACCCACTCCATTAAGCTCCTGCGCCAACGTCATCGCATCGGCGGTATTAATATCTACCGGTCCTGCAAAACTGCAAACCGGCAGAACGGTGATTAAAGCAGCGATTAACAATTTCTTCATAGTTGTTCTCCTGGGTAGTAATAGAATCAAGAGCAAATCTTGAACAGAGAACAGACTAATGCCGGCAAGTGCGCCGGATAAGAGAGGAAATGATGCCAAACTAAAAGATTCGGCAAGTGAACCTGATTCTTGGTAAAAAACCGGGTTTCAAATTGCGGTAGCTAACTCAGCATTGAACCTAAAGCTAACTGCTGAGCAGGAACGACGGTTTCCCATTCACGGCAACTGGGACATTGCCATAGCAGCTCCATGGTTGCATAACCGCACTCATGGCAGCGGTAGCGAGCCGATTGCATTGCTATTTTTGCCAGTGCTGCACGCACCCGATTAAGAGTGGCAACCTGAACCGCTTCATCGGCATCATTCAGATGCTCGGTGTCGGCCAATGTGGACAGCACCGGATGTGTCACAACAAACTCTTTCAAACAGCCGAGAGCAACCGGGTTTTCAATGGCCTGATCACGGATGGTAGCCAATGCAATAGCGTCACGCGCCTGACCATGATTACTCTTTAATTCTTCAAGAATGCGGGTCAACTCATCAGGCTTATTGATTTCGCGACAACTGCGCGCCAGCCCGGGAATCACTTCAGATGCTAAACGCGGCTCAAGACTAATCACACGCTCATACAAGCCGATAGCTTTTTCGTGCTCACCCACAGCCTGGGAATAATTTGCCTGCGTTAAACGGGTTCGAATCGTCTCTAACGCCCTTCCGTCCGCGACATCCAGATGGGTACGCGCCTCATCCATTTCACCGCTCATCATGGCCATCTCTGCCAACTGACAATGGTAATGAGCAATATGGTCTGGTGACTCCGGCAGGCTACCGGTTTCTTCCAGCGTCTCGTAAAAGCTTATAGCCTTTTCCCAATCGTTGGTGAGCTCACAAATACGAATCAACTTAAGAAGTGCCGCCTCTTTGTGAGTATCTGATTCGCCGAGCTGAAGGAACAGCTTTTCAGCACGGTCGTACAAACCAGCACCGAGATAATCTACACCGAGTGCAAAAAACGCCTGCTCTCTCTGCTCTCCGGTGAGATTCGGCCGCGCTATAAGATTCTGATGAATACGGATTGCCCGTTCCACCTCGCCCCTGCGTCTGAACAAGCCGCCTAAAGCAAAATGTGTCTCCAACGTATCCTCATCAACCTCAACCATACGTATAAAAACTTCAAGCGCCTGGTCCGGTTGCTCGTTAAGAAGAAAGTTAAGACCTTTGATGTAATCCGAATTTAATTTGTCCGGATCTGCAGGTTTTGCCTCATCGGCATCATCGCCGAATCGGGCAAACACATAGCCCAGGGCTGCTGCTATAAACAACAACCCCGCAATTAGAATGACAGAATCACTAAGCATGATTGACTAAGCGTCTTGTTGGGGAATGCTTCGCAAAGACCGGACTTCAGACTCAGCCAGTTTCAAAGCCCGACGCAACTTCCGCCGGTCGTTGAGCAATCGAAGCAGTAACAAAAATGCACACAACAGTCCAAAAGCAATACCGGCACCAAACGCCGTAATAAAGGCCAGAGACTTCTGCACCTCGAACTTATTAAAAGCCAGATCGACATCCAGCACGCCCGGATTAAGCGCTGCAAAAGCAACAGCAATTAACATCGTTACCAGCAATACACCTGCAAGTAATAAATTGCGCAACATCCCAAAACCTCTTTAGTCCGGTGGCTTGATTGTAAGTCACCCACTCTCGCTTTTACAGACAAAAAAAAGCGACTACCAAAGGAAGTCGCTTTTTATTCAGCTTGTGCAAACAAAGCTATTTGATAGGCAAATGCTGATTGGAGTTGACGCGCTCGCGTAACTCTTTACCAGGCTTAAAATGCGGTACATGTTTGCCCGATAAAGCTACAGCATCACCGGTTTTAGGGTTCCGGCCCATACGCGGCGGACGAAAGTGCAATGAAAAACTACCAAAACCGCGTATCTCAATGCGCTCACCGTTTGCCAATGACTGACTCATAAGCTCAAGCAAATGCTTAATTGCCAACTCAACATCTTTTGCCGGCAAATGGCGCTGCTTCTTTGCTACAGCTTCAATCAATTCGGATTTTGTCATGCCCAATGTGACGCCTCCCACAAATCATAAATTTGGGTGACCGCCAACGGCGGCCACCCGTCTAACATTACTCGCCAGAACCCATTTTCTCTTTGAGCAGATCGCCCAAAGTGGTTCCGCTAGCTGAACTGTCGCTATCGCTGCGATAACTCTCTACTGCCGCGGCCTCTTCATGAGCTTCCTTGGCTTTAATAGATAGAGCTACTACACGATTCTTACGATCCAGACCCGTTACACGAGCTTCAATCTCTTCACCAACCTTAAGCAGTGTGCGTGCATCTTCAACGCGCTCTGAAGAAATCTCAGAAGCTCGCAGACCACCTTCAACACCTTCGGCCAGTTCAATAATTGCTCCGCGTGCATCAACCTCAAGGATAGTACCTTTAACAATACTGCCTTTAGGGTTTTCTGCCAGGAAGCCGGACAGAGGATCTTTATCCAACTGTTTCACGCCCAACGAAATACGCTCACGTTCAGGGTCAACAGCAAGAATTACTGTTTCGATCTCATCGCCCTTCTTGAAGCCATGTACGACATCATCGCCTTCTTCATCCCATGAGATGTCAGAGAGGTGAACCAGACCGTCAATACCACCCGGCAGACCAATGAAGATACCGAAATCGGTGATCGACTTGATGTTACCGCTGATTTTATCGCCTTTGTTGAAACCGGCTGAGAAGTCGGCCCAAGGGTTAGACTGGCACTGTTTGATGCCTAGAGAAATACGACGACGCTCTTCGTCAATTTCAAGAACCATAACTTCTACTTCATCGCCAACGGCAACGACCTTAGAAGGATTAACGTTCTTGTTAGTCCAGTCCATTTCAGATACGTGAACCAGACCTTCGACACCGTCTTCGATCTCAACGAAGCAACCGTAATCAGCAATGTTTGTAACCTTGCCGAAGATACGGGTGTTCTGAGGGTAACGACGTGCGATTTCTTTCCATGGATCAGAACCGAGCTGTTTCATGCCCAGAGATACACGGGTCTTCTCGCGGTCGAAACGAAGGATCTTAACTTCGATTTCATCACCAACATTAACAACCTCTGAAGGATGCTTGACGCGCTTCCACGCCATGTCGGTAATATGCAGCAGGCCATCGATGCCGCCGAGATCGACGAATGCACCGTAGTCGGTGAGGTTCTTAACCACACCTTTAACAACAAGACCTTCCTGCAGGTTCTCAAGGAGAGTTTCACGCTCTGCGCTGTATTCTTCTTCAACAACAGCACGACGTGAAACAACAACGTTGTTACGCTTACGATCAAGCTTGATAACCTTGAATTCAAGGTCTTTACCTTCCAGATAAGAAGGATCACGTACCGGGCGAACATCTACGAGTGAACCGGGAAGGAACGCACGTACGTATTCAACCTCAACAGTGAAGCCACCTTTCACACGACCGTTAATAATACCGTTAACGATCTTGCCACCTTCATAAGCCTCTTCAAGGCGGGTCCAGGTGCGTTCACGTTTAGCGCGTTCACGGGAAAGACGGGTTTCACCGGTGCCATCTTCGACAGCGTCGAGAGCAACTTCAACTTCGTCACCCACTTCAACTTCCAACTCACCGCTTTCATCGCGGAACTGGCTTTTGGGGATAACGGCTTCAGATTTAAGGCCGGCACTGACGATAACAACGTCAGAAGAAATTTCGATAACGGTACCGTTGATAATGGCACCAGTTTTAATATTTTGGTTAGCGAGACTTTGCTCGAATAACTCAGCAAAACTTTCAGTTACAGTCATTAGATATAAACACTGTCCGAAGACAGACCAGGTTAGGATTTCAAACAACTTTTGTTGCAGAAATAATTAAAAAAACACGATTCACAAAAGTGAACCGCACCAAAAAAACCTAAGTGATAAAGAGTTAGTGAATCAGGAATTGGACGGGTAAGTTTCTGCTACCCAGTTCAGTACCGTCTGCACGACATCTGAGATGCTCAGGTCAGTCGTATCCAGAAGCTTAGAATCCGCTTGAGGCTTCAAAGGAGCTACTTCACGCTCCATATCACGCCGGTCACGTTCTTCCATGTCTCTGGAAAGGTCGCGCAGACTAGCATCCATTCCCTTGTCTTTCAACTGCTTATAGCGCCTCCGGGCGCGCTCCTCGACGCTCGCCGTCAGGAAGATTTTAAGACGGGAATCTGCAAACACGATCGAACCCATATCGCGGCCGTCGGCAACCAAGCCCGGAAGCTGCTGAAAGTCGCGCTGTCGCTGGATCAGAGCCTCACGGACCTCGGGAACGGCCGCTACAATTGATGCCCCCCGGGAGCATTTTTCCTCGCGAATTTCAGACGTAACCTCTTGTCCAGAAAGGAAAACCGAACCCTCCTCACCGGTAAAATCAAACCTAACATCCAGGTTTCGCGCAAGCCCTGACAATTGAGTCACGTCAGTCCAGCTTACGTCTTGCTGCAAAGCGGCTAGCGCTACCAGGCGATACAAAGCCCCCGAATCCAGCAAATGCCAGCCTAACTGCCGGGCAACTTCTCTGGCGATCGTACCCTTGCCTGCGCCACCGGGGCCGTCTATTGCTACAACCGGAATCCGGGTCATGCGCTAATCTCGCTGATATCAAGACCGATACTTTGCATGCATTCAACGAAGCCCGGGAAAGAAGTCGCCACATTGTCGACATTAAGAATAGTCACCGGGTTGGCCGCATGTGAAGCAAGAACTGCAAAGGCCATGGCGATTCTGTGGTCTCCCAAACTATCGACAACACCACCCTGCACCGGACCACCGGTAATCTTTGCACCGTCAGGAAGCTCTTCGATACTCACACCCAATGTTTGCAAACCGCTAACCATTGCAGAAATGCGGTCACTCTCTTTGGCACGAAGCTCTTCAGCACCGGTAATTAACGTCTCACCCTCTGCAAGCGCAGCCAGCGCAAACACCATCGGAAACTCATCAATGGCTAGCGGGACCAGGTGAGGTGGAATCTCACAGCCTTTCAAAGACGACCCCGCTGCAGTCAGCGTTGCCACCGGCTCACCACCAACAGAAGCAGCTTCTGATTGCTCAATAGATGCACCAAGCAATTTCAATATATCGAGTATGCCGGTACGGGTCGGGTTCACGCCTACATGCGTAACAGTCACGCCCCTACCCGACGAGATACAGCCGGCCGCTAATGGAAACGTAGCTGATGAAATATCCGCAGGAACCTGAACATCCATACCCTGCAACTCACATCCGCCGCGCAAAGAAGCGACCGGGCCATTGACTTCAACGGGCACGCCGAAGCCTTGCAGCATTCTTTCAGTATGATCCCGGGTCACCGCAGGCTCCCGCACCGAGGTTTCACCGTCGGCGTACAAGCCTGCCAGCAACACTGCCGACTTGACCTGGGCACTAGCCATTGGCATCTCATAATGAATACCGGAGAGCGTCTCCACTGCATTGATAACAACAGGCGGTTTGCCCTCTGTTGTATCTATACCGGCAGACATTTGACGCAACGGTTTAGCGACGCGCTCCATCGGGCGCACTGACAATGACTCATCACCGGTTAGAGTGACCTGAAACCCCTGACCTGCCAAAAGCCCCATCATCAAACGCATTGCCGTCCCGGAATTACCCAGGTCTATAACCCCGTCCGGTTGCTTAAGGCCATGAAGACCGACGCCGTCAATAATGACCTCGGTTTCGGAAACACGTTCAACGGACACGCCCATGGCACGCATAGCTGCCAGCGTCGCAAGACAATCCTCTCCCGGCAAAAAGCCGCTCACCCTGGTGCGACCATTGGCGATAGCACCCAGCATCAGCGAGCGATGCGAAATGGATTTATCGCCGGGCACTGCGACAGTGCCGGCAAGGTCTGCACCGGGATTGATTACAAAGCTTTTACTACCCAAACCACTCATAAATAATTCGCTTAATTCTCTACAAACAGCGCTTAAGGGCAGCTAGAAACGCTGCGTTCTCTTCAGCAGTGCCAATACTCACCCGCAAATGATTGGGCAGCCCGTAATTACCGACAGGTCGTACGATAACACCCTCACGCATCAGCTTTTCATTTACATCGGCTGCCGGTTTTCGTAAGTCCAGCAATAGAAAATTTCCCTTGGAGGGCAAAACTTTGACGGGCAATGTCGCCAGTCCTTCCTGTAACTGATGCATACCTGAGTTATTCAACTCCGTTGCAGCGTCAAGATGTTCCGCGTCATCGAGGGCTGCTTTTGCTGCGACCAGGGCCAACTGATTCACATTAAAAGGTTGCCGTATACGATTCAGCAAATCCGCAACCGCAGGACTGCTCAACCCATACCCTACCCGAAGACCCGCTAACCCATAAATTTTTGAAAACGTGCGGGTAATAACTAAATTAGGGAACTCTTCCAACCAGCTAACCGTGCGTGCACCTTCCCCCGAGTATTCGCAATAAGCCTCATCCAGCACCACCACGATATCCGCGGGGACGGCACGCAGAAAAGCGTACAGTGCGGCATGCTCAACCCAGGTACCGGTAGGATTATTAGGGTTAGCAATAAAAACTAAGCGCGTGTCATCCCTGATTGCAGCCAGCATCGCATCGAGATCATGCCCGAGAGGTTGCTCATGACTGTCCGGATTAGCCGGTACGACTATTGCTTCAGCGCCGGTAGCCTGAACAGCTAACGGATACACGACAAAAGCATACTGAGAATAGACTGCCGAAGAACCGGCGGTAAGAAAGGCCTCGGCCAACAACACCAGCACATCATTAGAACCGTTACCCAGCGTAATAGCGCTCTGCGAAACACCGTGAACCGACGCCAACTTTTGTTTGAGGTAATAGCCATTGCCATCCGGATAACGGTTCAAACCGGCTGCGGCCTCTGTGACCGCTGCTAAAACCCGGGCGGAAGGACCAAGCGGATTTTCATTTGAGGCAAGCTTTACAGCATTAGTGACGCCATATTCGCGTTCCAACTCATCGAGCGGTTTACCGGGAACATAAGGCTGCAGATCACATACAGGCGGTGCAGCAAATGCGGCTACAGATTTATCGTCCGACACACACACCTCTCTATATAACGTTGGCTTCAGGCGTGAAGTCAGAGAATTGCTTTGGGATAAGACCCCAAAACACGTGACATCGGTGCAAGTCGTTCAAGCTCTTCAAGAGCCGTCTTAACCGGAGCGTCTTCAGCATGTCCGTCGATGTCGATGAAAAAGACGTAGTGCCATTTTTTACGACGTGAAGGCCGCGATTCGATACGCGTCATATTGATGCCCTGCTCAGCAAACGGGGCAAGAATCTTATGCAACGAACCCGAGTCATCGGAGCTGGTTGAAGAAACCAGCAAGCTGGTTTTGTCATCACCGCTTGGCGGTGCAGTGCGGTTTCCGATAACCAAAAATCGCGTCGTGTTATCGCGACTGTCTTCGATATTCGCAACCAGCACATTTAAACCATATACATCGGCAGCTGAATCACCGGCAATGGCTGCAGTACCAGACTCATCACGGGCTCGCCGGGCGCCTTCGGCGTTACTGCTCGCCGGGATCTGCTCCGCATTTGGCAGAAACTCATTCAGCCAGGCACTGCATTGAGCCAGCGCCTGTGGATGAGCACAAACGCGCTTCACTTCATCAGCCGATTCCATAGTGCCCAGCAGATGATGACGAATACGCATCTCAACTTCGCCGCAAATCTTGAGCGGCGAACTCAGGAACATATCCAGCGTGTGATTAACCGTACCCGCACTGGAATTCTCGACAGGTATTACGCCGTACCGGGCGGCACCGCCTTCAACTTCGTTAAAGACGTCCTCGATAGTAACCAGCGGCAAAGTACCGACAGAGTGACCAAAATGTTTGTAGACAGCGGAGTGAGTAAATGTGCCTTCAGGCCCAAGATAGCCGACTTGCAGCGGTTCTTCGTAGGCACGACAAGCAGACATGATCTCACGAAACAAACGGACCAACTCGCCGTCTTCCAGCGGACCCTGATTACGCTCAGCGACTGCACGCAAGACCTGCGCCTCACGCTCCGGGCGATAAAACTCTACCGCTCCTGAATCATCACTGCTTCGTTTGGCCTCACCAATCTGCTGCGCCAAACCGGCCCTCTCACTTATGAGGGATTCAATCTGAATATCAACGGCATCAATCTGGGCACGAATGCCATCCAGATTTTCTTTGTTATCTCCGCCTTTATCCGACATTCAGATTACCCCTCAATCAGCCGTCGCATTGCCCGAGGCAACGGACATTAATCACGCCTTCAATACCACGAATAGCATCCAGCGTTTCAGACGGCACAGCACTATCCAGATCAACAATCGTGTAAGCAATATCGCCACGTGATTTATTCAACAGGTCTTCGACATTCAAACCGGCGTCAGCAAGGCACGTGGAAATCTGTGCCACCATATTGGGCACATTAACGTTAGCGATAGTAATGCGACTCTCTGTAGTACGGGGCATGTCGGCTTCAGGGAAGTTCACTGAAAAACGAACAATCCCGTGCTCCAAATAATCACGCATGTTCTGAGCAACCATGACTGCACAGTTAGACTCAGCCTCATAGGTGGATGCACCCAGATGCGGCAAGGCGATAATTTTGTCATGACCCAGCAGTTCACGTGCCGGGAAATCGGTTACGTAGCGACCCAGATGCCCTTCTTCAAGGCTGGCCAAAACAGCCTCGTCATCAACGATGCCGCCACGGGCAAAGTTAAGGATAACGCCGTTGGCATTCATCAGCTTCAGACGCGCGGCGTTAACAATATGCTTGGTATCTTCAAGCAAAGGTACATGCACAGTAATCATATCAGCACGACTGAACATATCTTCAAGACTGCGCGCTTGCTCAACACCTGCAGACAACTGCCAGGCACGCGACACAGTAATATGATTGTCAAAGCCGATGACATTCATGCCCAGCGCATGAGCCGCGTTTGCGACTTGAACACCAATAGCGCCCAAACCGATAACACCTAAAGTACGACCGGGTAATTCATAACCAACAAACTTCTTCTTACCGGCCTCGACTTTCTTATTCAGCTCATCGCCGTCACCGTCCAGGTTCTGGGTGTATTCAGCTGCCTGAGCAAGATTACGGGCAGCCAGCAACATGCCGCCGACAACCAACTCTTTAACCGCATTAGCATTAGCACCAGGCGCATTAAACACAGGCACGCCACGTTTGGTGAACTCATCCAGTGGAATGTTATTAACACCTGCACCCGCACGCGCTACGGCTTTAACAGACTCGGGCCAATCCTGATCGTGCATTTTGTAGGAACGCAGAATAATGGCATCGGGGTTATCCACCTCGTCGGCCACACTGTATTGATCAGAAGGCAATAACTTAAGGCCTTCGGGTGAAATATTGTTAAGCGCTTGAATTTTGTACATGACAACCTGCTTTAAATCTAAAATCGAGCTCTCTACTCATACAAACAAAGAGCTTCCAAAAAATTAACCGTGCTGCTTTTCAAACTCGCCCATAAATGCAATCAATGCATTTACAGACTCTTCCGAAACAGCATTGTAAATACTGGCACGCATACCACCAACCGAACGATGACCTTTAAGGTTCATCAGACCTGCTTGCTCAGCTTCCGCAAGGAACACGGAATCGAGATCAGGATTAGCCAGAGTGAACGGTACGTTCATCCAGGAACGATTTGGGATGGCAACCGGGTTCGCATAAAAATCCGAACCATCAATCGCTGCATACAAAGCGTCAGATTTGCGTTTATTAATCTCGCCCATCGCATCAAGGCCACCGTTCTTCTTGATCCACTTAAACACCAGACCGGCAAGATACCAGCCAAAGGTCGGTGGAGTGTTGGACATTGAACCGGCTTCAGCCTGCGTCTGATACCGCAGGATAGGTGGCAGATTGGTGCCGCCTTTTTCCAGCAGGTCTTTACGGGCAATCACGATGGTGAGACCGGCAGGACCGATATTCTTCTGTGCGCCGGCATAAATCACGCCAAAACGACTCACGTCGACCGGACGGGAAAGAATTGTCGATGACATGTCGGATATTAGCGGTACGCCGCCGGTTTCCGGCAACTCATGAAATTCAACACCACCAATGGTTTCATTCTGACAATAGTGAAAATACGCCGCATCTGATGTGAGGTTCCAGCTATCAACAGATGGTACAGAAGCATTATCACCCTGAGCGACCAGGTTGGCATTCGTTACCACACCGCCCTGCTGATACGCTTTCTTAGACCAACTGCCTGTCACCATATAATCAGCGGTCTGTCCGGCTTCACACAGATTCATCGGCAACAAAGCAAACTGCTGAGTAGCGCCACCCTGCAGGAACAGCACCGCATAATCATCCGGGATATTCATCAGTTCGCGAATATCGGCTTCGGCCTGTTCAGCAATAGCGATAAACGGCTTACTGCGATGACTGATTTCCATTACGGACATACCTGATCCGCCAAGGTCGGTCAGACAACCCTGAGCTTCTTCAAGAACTTCCAACGGCAATGCCGCTGGTCCGGCACTAAAATTGTGTACACGTGACATTTATTTAATTCCACCTAAGAGCAACCCGGAAACCTTGCATCCGGGGCGTTACAAAAATTATTGGGTT
>Ga0070729_10003701_pt1 | contig 17343 bp, 39 predicted proteins | sample tdDd472_FD_66725 | JGI IMG/M metagenome (GOLD analysis project Ga0070729, IMG submission 66725) | Marine sediment microbial communities from the Atlantic coast under amendment with organic carbon and nitrate - tdDd47.2 | ecosystem: Environmental > Aquatic > Marine > Coastal > Sediment | place... | reverse complement strand
CAGAATCGGCCCCTTAGCGCCTGCTTCCCGCTCTTCCTTGGATACGTCCTGCGTTATCATGCCGTGGTTTCCGTACTGGTCTGCATTGTCCAGATCGACAAAGACTGTGGCGTTGAGGTACTTGCCCTTTTTACCGTCGATGAGTCTTGCCTTTTCAATTTCCGTTACGTTAATGCTTAAACTGATACCTGCTTTCATTTACTTCTCCTTTGTTAAGCGGCGTCACCGCTGTCTGGAAACATCTCGTGAAAATCCCTGGTTAGCCTCTCCGCAATAGGGGCTGCTTCGGCTACTTTCTCTCCCAGCTCCCTATCCATCCTGATTACGTCAATCAGGGTGTCTCTGATGCTGTCTTCTCTCCGGTTTGGTGCTGGATTTTTCTTAACTGTTCAAGTTCTTTTTTGCTCATCTCTCTGTTCCTAATTGGTGGAGGAGGGCAGGAGTCGAACCTGCGCATCCGGCTACATTATTTCAGGCCATTAGTGTTCCGGCACTCTACCTCTGAGCTACCTCCCCCATAAACTCAAATAAAACTCCAGACAATCATCCCCAATAACGCCATAACCGATGCTCCTGTAGTAAGGGCAAAGGGGTAGAGGGATTCCAGGTGCTTTATGTTCATTGGGATTTCTCCAGTTCTGCGAGAATTGACTTTGCCATTTTCCTTGCTTGTGATTCGGTCAGCACAACACGGTCTTCTTTAAATCCGCCATAGGTCTTATGCTGGGTAATTGTGAAATCTCCGCGTATTATGGTTGCTGTAGTTGCATACCCCTCCGCATCCCTTCCTGTTGCTATCTTGGCCATTCTCTTCTCTCCTATGCTGCCGCATCTGTGCCGTAGTAGGCTTCACGGAATTCCTGAGAGCGCATTACTGCAATCTCTTGGGTGGTGAATATCCCGCCCCATGTGGGAGCAAAGAACAAATCACTCTGTACCTTTTCGGGTAGCGAATACCACTCTTCGGAAGCTGTTGATAGGTCGCCACTTGCTATGCCTTCCTTCACTGCCTGAACGCTTCCAAGATGCTCAGATAGGGTTCGCTGTCTTTCAACAAGGCTGGGAATTGGGCCATCCTCGGAGATGAGCCACTTCTCATACTCTTTGCTGAGTCGTGTCATTGTCTCCTTGGTGAAATTCTTGTACTTGTCAATAGGCCACCAGCCCATATCCAAGCCATACAGGTATCTACCCACACCCCAAGACACGGCGGCTCGCTTGGTGGCTCCTGATACGCCCCCTTTCTCTGGGTCTACTTTGGTATCCCCTGAGCCATCGGTACGGCTTCTCCACTCGCCATCAATCTTGATTAGCAGGCGGCACATTTTTGTGCCGTTGAGGTCATAGTGTTCTGACTGCCAATCGTTACCGCACACTTCATCCAGTCTGTCCATCACATCACGAGAGGTCAGATAGGCAAGGGGAATACCTTTTGGCTCATCTCCCCATTTTGGATTTCCTTGGTTATCAAGGTTTGTCGCTCCCACCCTCCAATGAATCTTGGATGAGTGAAACGGTGCTTTAAGAAGCTCTAAATCCATGACTTGTCCTCTCTGTATTAATCTGCTCAATCTCGTACTGGGCTCTATAACCTCGGTCATAGTCCTGCCCCATGCCTTCCTTGTGTGGCTCGCCTTTCTTGCAATCAGCCATGCCCTTGAGGAAGTCGCTTATCTCTTGGAAGGCGCTCATATCAAACCTCTCTCGGATCGTGGTTAAGTTCCTGAGAAACCTTCTCGCTAGCCTTGTCCCAAACCCTGCCCATCATTCCGTCTACCCACTTCCTGTAGAGGAAAGCGCCTAGCTCCATTGCTGCTTTACCAGACCCCAGGGCATCGTTAGTCCTGCCTGCAATCTCTATCCTGTTCATCAGGACGTTAATCTCTGAGTAATCACCTTCTCTTAGTGACTCGCCGTTTACGATGTCAATGAAGGCTTCTTCCTCAAGCTGGATTGACTCAAAGACCATATCCATTGCCTTGCTAACTACCAGTTCGCGTCGATCTTCCAGCAGTTCCGCATTCTTCATGCCCTGGTCTTGCTCATCGTGTAGTCTGTTGAGTGCTAGGTTATTCATCTGCTGTCACCCCCGCTGTTATTGCGTGGAAAGTGACCTCTTCCAAGTCTTCAACGTCTTTACCAGCCGCTGTTGCTTCCATCCAGCAAGTGTCCGGGTCTATACAGTAGATATGTCTGGTCTTTTCCATAACCTTGTCATACAGGGCTTCTCGCACTTCTTCGTCTGTCAAAGTAATTCTCATCTTTCTACCCTCTGGGGATGGTTAGGGGTTTAGGCTGCTTTCTCTTTGCTAGCCATTGCGTTCAGCTTTGCTTCCGCAAAATCCAGTATCAGGTTTGTCTCTGTGCGCTTTTCTTCGCTGTCATAGGATTCTGTGTGCTTCCGATAATCTTCAATGCTCATGTATTGACAGCCAGCCAGGATCATCCACTTTTCTGATTCATCCAATACAAGGAAGAATTGATAACCGTCTGTGCGCTGGGTTATGTAGTGCTGGCCTGTGCTGCCGCGCAAGTCGCTGCCGCGCAAGTTGCTGTAGCTCAAGTTGCTGCCGCGCAAGTTGCTGCCGCGCAAGTCGCTGTAGCTCAAGTTGCTGTAGCTCAAGTCGCTGTAGCTCAAGTTGCTGTAGCTCAAGTCGCTGCCGCGCAAGTCGCTGCCGCGCAAGTTGCTGTAGCTCAAGTCGCTGCCGCGCAAGTCGCTGCCGCGCAAGTCGCTGCCGCGCAGGTTGGCAGAGCGCAGGTCGGCAGAGCGCAGGTCGGCTAGCTCTCCTCCCTCCTCATCACGCAACCACTTGCCATGTTTATCAAGAATTTCTGCAAGTTCTTCTTTGGCGATTTTTCTCATTTCGATTTCCTCTCTCTTAAAAAACCCCTCTACTACAAACTTCAGAGGGGAATGGTTGCTGCTACCTGAATAATCGTTACCAGTACCCAAGCAATGCTTATGTAAAGTGCTGCCTTGGATGAAATGACGGTGTATACCTTTACTTGCTTGTCCATGGCTCTCTTCTCCTCCCCGATCTCAGGGGTATGCGCCAATCTGGTGCTTGTCATTAACTTCGTGGTATGATACAAGGTGATACATAACACCGAGTGTTATGGTTGGTTATTGACCCCTTAAAAAGCCCCTGCCGACTGCTTACTACCAGCAGGGGAATGGCTCTTGCTGCTCAAGGGGTCACACAATTCCTGCTTTGGAACAAAGGTAGATCGTGTGATTCATGTTCCTGCCGCCCGCATTAAAAAGGGCGCGATCCTTTCGGCTCCTGAATGCCCTGGCGGTGACGCCAAGGTTTTTCGCTGCCTCGGTGTCGGTTTCGCCAAGAGCCTTGCGTTTGATTACTTCTATTTGGGCTGCTGTAAGTTTCATGCCTGAAGTATCGCAAAATGTTTTATTGTATGTCAAGCAAAATGTTTGATTTAATTCCGCCCATCAGGTCGGCAACTAAAAACAGATCAAAAATAAAGCCAGCAAGCTGGCGAAGGGAGGGAAATGCTTATGGATCGTAGACGCCAGCTAGACGCCCTGAGAGGGCTACTATGGCAGCTCACCAATAAGCAGAGGAAAAAGCTGTTGAAAGAGGCTAAGCGGGCTTGTGCGCACCCAGGAAGCCCTCAGCAAGTTCTAAAAGAATGCGCCTTTTGTCATCGGGGAGCCTAGAGAATAGCTCCAGCAGTTCGGCATTCAGTTTTGACGCGTCACCATCCAGGGACAATATAGTTCTGGCCGTCTCCAAATACCCCTTGGGGACGGAATTACGCTTTATCCACGAGTAATAGGTCTGGTAGGAAACCCCGAAAAAACTGCCCATCTGGGTTTTAGTCAGATCGTGGTCTAGTCGGTACTTCTCTAGCTTTTTGGCTAAATCCTTCACGCCGCCATTATACATCATCATGTTTTACTCCCATATCAAACATAATGCTTGACACGTAACCAAACATTTTGCCATACTCCGATTCCATGGACGTAGTTGAAGAAGTAATACAGGCGTACGGCGGAGTCAAAGGTGTGCAAGACCGATTTGGCTACGACTCGCCTATGAGCGTGTACGTGTGGAGAACTCGTGGAGTCCCCAAGACCCACATGCTCGACATACATTTAGAGAAAGGGATTGATCCTAAGCGCCTCCGAGAGTCTGCCAAGAGGGCAGACAAAGATTCCAAATAATTAGGCCCGTATTGTTGCGGGCTTTTTTATTGCCTGAAAGAACATAAAACACCTGTACGGACATATAGGGCTTTTTATGCAAGCAATAGAGACAGACAAACCGAAGCGGCCAAGTCTCCGCAAGTCAATCGATCAACACTGTAAAAACTGCATTTACGATGGTTTTTCCGGCGTAGGGGCGTGGCGAGAGCAGGTAGAGGCATGTACCTCCACTAACTGCGCTTTGTTCAATGTGCGGCCAAAAAGCAAGCGTAAATGAACCTCCACATAGCCGAGCAGAAACTATCAATTAGCCGTGAGGGGTGAATGGGTATGGACAATTTAAGCGAGTCAGATTTTCCAGACACAGATTACAGAGAGCGCAGGGGAGAATGGGGCTACTGTGAGAGTTACGAAGTAATAATGGCAACTCCCGAGAACATGGCGTTTTTGATGGAAAAAATCAACGAGCTTGCTGCCGAGTTAGAGGCAATTAAAGAGAAGTAGCCATGATCCTAGACCAAGAAACTAAAGACCAGGAGATAGCCGAGATCGAGGCAGAGATAAAAGCTTTGGAGATCAAAGGCGCTAATTTGGTCAGCACTATCAACCGTCTACAGGACATGCTCCGAAAGATGGAGGCCAGAGTAAATTGCAAGCACTCCCTAATAGCCGAGTTGAGGCTTGAGGGTGACAGGATCGCGGAATAACGGGGTGGTAATTTAAATCGGTATAAGGCCCATCGTCAGTTAGCTACTGGAATTTGCGCCGAATGAGGGTAGCTCCCTCGCCACCCCACCCAACAAAGGGTAAGTCTCCATTACCGGAGTTTGGCTTAAATAAGCGTCATTACTCGTACAATGGAATTTTTGAACGGAGCTTTTACTTGAGCAAGGCTGAAAAATTAGTAGAGCGATTGCAATACTGCAAGCAGGTATCAGGCAACAGATGGATAGCCAGATGCCCGGCGCATGATGATCGCTCCCCAAGTCTATCCGTTACCCAAGTCAACGATGGGAGAGTGTTAATTCATTGTCACGCTGGCTGTGGAGCCAACGACATTTTGGATTCCTTGAGCCTTGAGTGGGCAGACCTGTATCCCGACGATGAGAACTTTTCGCCGCTAATTAGGCGCAGGGAGCGTGATAGCTACAACGATCTTGTTGTGGGAATCGCTGAGGCCAGGATGAAGGAAGGGCATAGGTTGAGCGAAGAGGACAAGAGAACAGTGTTACAGGCGAGGTTGAAGCAATTACATGCCAACTAGATTGCTTAGAGAGGGAATTTTGGAGAGCGAAAGAGTAGATCAACTCTCCCCAGAGGCTGAGGTTTTTTATCGCAGGCTTATGTCGCGCGTTGATGATTACGGATTGTACAACGCAAACACAAAAATCCTTCTTGCCCACCTATATCCGTTAAAACTTGGTGAAATTTCTTTAGAAAATATCGAGAAATGGCTGTACGAGTGTGTCGAGGCAGACCTAATTTTGCTTTACGAATCAGATGGTAAGCCTTACTTGCAGATGCAAGACACCTGCTGGCAGACACGAAGCAAACCCAAGCATCCGCTACCAGATGAAAACAACTGTAAACAATTGAAAACATCCGTGTACTTAGACGTAGTCGAAGACGTATACGAAGACGGGGAAGTTGAAAGTGTTTTTTCTCACTGGCAGTCGGTGATGAATTCTCCCAAGACAAAACTTACTCCGGGTCGAAGGCAGAAGATTAAAACCAGGCTCAAAAATTATTCGGTCGATGCTATCAAGTCAGCGATTGACGGTTGCGCTAGGTCTGAGTTTCACATGGGGAAAAATAACACCAACACCAAACATAACGATTTGGAATTGATCTGTCGCTCCGATGAAAAACTGGAGTTCTTCCAGAACATCGGCGGCGCATCAAGTCAGTCGGAAGGCTTTAGGCCGGGGGGCGTATGAGAATTCCAGAGGGAGTTAATTTCTCCGATTACATCAACATCGTTGGCGAGCTTGAGGCTCAGGAGATTCACTCGGCTGGGTACTGGCGCGACAAGCTTCTGGAGCGAGCCAAGGGGCCAAAGATTTGGGGTGACAAGCTACCGTGGGGCAAGACTCACAACCACTTCAGGTTGCGCCCTGGTGAGCTTACGGTCTGGGCTGGCATCAACGGCCACAAGAAATCCCTGCTGCTGGGTCAGGTGATGTTGAACCTTGCCGGGAGCCGAAAGATTGCGATCGCATCGTTGGAGATGTACCCAGAGGAAACCCTGTTCAGGATGTGTATGCAGGCTTCAGGGGTGAGGGATGGAACCTTGTCCCCGGCGTACATCAAGGAGTTTTCAAACTACGCCGACCGCAACATTCTGATCTATGACCAGTTGGACACGGTTCCCACCGAGAAGATATTGGGATTTGTTCACTACTGCGCCAAGGAGCTTGGCTGCGAGCATATTGTTCTAGATTCGCTCTCCAAGTGCGGCATCAAAAACGACATGGACGCGGAGGCTGAGTTTATCAACCGACTCCAGTGGGCAGCTAAAAACTTGCGCTGCCATGTTCATCTGGTTCACCACGTCAAGAAACCCCAGCATTCAAACAAGTATTACCGCCCCAACAAATTTGACGTGAAGGGGAACGGTGCGCTTACAGACATGGCTGACAACGTGATTATCGTCTGGAAGAACATACGCCGCGAGGAAGAGCTTGAGAAGAAATCCGAGGGCTATTCTTTCGACACAGAGCTAGTCCTGAACACCTGCGACCAAGAGTTGATTGTTGAGAAGCAGCGCCATGGGCAGTGGGAGGGATATTTCAAATTGTGGTTTCACCCGTCTGGTCAATTTCTTGCGGCTGATGGCAACTCGATTCCGGTTAATTTAGCGGAGGCCGCGTAATGCCCGGAGCAATGAGCATAAGCCACATACCAATGGTGAGCGGTGAAGAGTACGCCGTTGAAAGCGATGTTAATCAACTAGCTATGCGCTGCGGGATATTCGGAGCTTTGCGAGACGGAAGCCCGGACGCCGGGTGGTTCAATCTGAACTACCAAAAGCGATGGAGCCTGGAATTGGTTTTGCACCGCTACCCACAGGCAGACAGGAAGGGCAAGGAATACGCGCACAGGACGATTAAGGCGCTGGAGAACGGCACTTACTGGGACACGGGGCGGGCTTATGATTCCTAGACAAGAAAGCACAGCAATGTACGACCTCGGAAGACAGGCAAGGGAAGCTGATTTTCCTATCATCTCCTGCAATGTCAGAGACCCAATTAAAAAGTCTTGGTGGTTAGCAGGCTGGCATGATCTCGATATGGAGAAGGGCAACACCCGATATTTCAGGGACTACAAGGAAGCGGCATGAGTCAGTTCTGGATAGCCAATTCTGTGTCGACCAGGGAAGAGTTCCTAGTCTACGCCGAAAAGCTGATGGCTGAAAATCCCTACGTCATGTGGGAATGGGTGTACGGCAAACCGAGGACGGGCAAGCAGAATAACTCACTCTATCTCTACTGCCGTTTGTTGGCAGAGGAGCTAAACAAGCGAGGGATTACGTTTCAGGAGTTTTTCAAGGAGGGCTATCAAGTCCCTTGGTCAAAGGAGATCGTGAAGGAAAACATCTGGAACCCCATGCAAAGGGCTGTGGCGGGTGAGAGCAGCAGCAAAGATTTAACGACTATCGAGGTTCAGGAAATCTATGAACACATCAATGCGAAGTCGGCAGAAGTCGGCGTACATGTCCCCTGGCCTGTGAGGGAAAAGTAATGGCTGGAGATAGATGGAACTGGACGGCAGTGCCCGACGAAGCTGGATTGTTATTTGCTACCGATAATCAGCGCCGGATATTTGCCGAACTGAAAAAGGGCAAATTCCATAAAGATATAGCCAAGGACTTCGGTGTATCTGGCAATGCGATCATGCACGCCATAAGCCGGATGAAGGCCAAGCTAAGCAAGCACGGCTGCGACCCCGAGCATGATTATCAACTTACAGCAAACAAGCCTTTTTCCCTCAAGAATAAAACTGTCCACAGGGTTAGAAATCCAGAAACCGGGAAGTTAGAGGTTCATCAAATCTGGGATAAACCGACTCTCAGCGCCGAGGGCATGGAAGAGGCTTTCAAGGAATTTATTGCTGGGCTTTGTTCAGACATTAAACCAGTAAAAGCCAAAGCAGCGCCAAAGACCAAGACGGACTCCGATTTACTCTCAGCTATTTTCATCGGTGACGCCCATCTAGGAATGTACGCCTATGGGAAGGAAACCAAGCACTCAGATTTTGATACGGATATAGCGGTTAAGGGTTTGAGGGATGCTGTGGATGATCTGGTAGAGAGAGCGCCGAACGCAGAGACCTGCATGATTGTCGATGTGGGCGATTTTATGCACCAGAACGGCACGGCGGCTAAGACCGCGAAGGGAACAGAGTTAGATGTGGACTCCAGGTATCCCCGAGTCCTGCGTCAATCTGGAAAGGTGATGCGGTACATCATCTCCCGCGCTTTGGAAAAGTTCAAGAAAGTGATTGTGGTTATCTCTAGGGGTAATCACAACCAAGACCCAGCAATAGCCGTGCAGGAGATCCTATCTGCTTATTTTCACAATGAGCCACGGGTTCAGGTATTGGATACAGACGGATACTTCCACTACATCGAGTGGGGCAAGTGGCTATTCGGGGTTAATCACGGAGACAAGATAAAGCCGCCCAAGCTAGTAAGCGTGATGGCCCGTGACATGGCAACGGCTTGGGGAAGGACAACTCACAGAATGTGGGCATTAGGTCACTACCACCACGAGCAAGTCATGGAAATGGAGGGCTGCACTGTTCACCGATTCGGCGCTTTGCCTCCTCCCGATGCTTGGCACGCTTCCTCTGGATACGGTGGAGATGGACAGATGCAAATGATTACCTTCAGAAAAGAGGGCGGGAAACATTCCACTTTGGTTTATGACGTACCGAGGCCGATTGTTGAGCCTGATGTGGTGATTGCATGAAAACGATGACAAGGAGGGAAGCGATTGAGCGTGGCGAGAAGTATTACTTCACGGGCAATCCATGCCCCAAGGGTCATATTGCAAACCGATTTACCAGCCGTGCTTGGTGTGTTGAATGTGCCAACGAGCAGGCATCATCTGCCGCAAAGAAGAAATACGATAAGTCGTATTACCAAGAAAACAAAGAGCGCATCTCTGATCGCGGAAGAGAATACTACAAAGAAAATAGAGAGCGGGTACTGGAGACCTGTGCGTCTTGGTCTGAGAGGAACAGGGCCAAGGTGCTTGAGATAAAGCGCAATTACAAGTGTCGTCGCAGGGCGCAGGAGGAGGGCGGAATAAGCAGCAAGGATTTGGCGGAGTGGCGCGACTCACAAGAGAAAGTTTGTTTTTGGTGTGACGCCGAGTGTGAGAACAATTTTCACATCGACCATTTTTATCCGCTAAGCCGGGGTGGTGCACACGAGGCGGAGAACCTGGTTATAGCTTGTGCCACTTGCAACCTGCGGAAATCTAACAAGATGCCAGATGTTTTCATGGAGGAAATATTGGCGGGGGAAGTATCAAGGGCCACAGTGAGGCCGAGAGTAGCGGAGGCGGCATGACCTACCTTGTACTTTTTGCCTTTAACTTCGTCTCTGTTGCACTCAAGGTAGTCCAGCAGATTCAGGTGGTGAACTTTGAGTATTTGAAGATCATCCCCGCCAGTTACGGGATGTCGATGTGTTTGGTGATCAATATCGGATTGATAGCCCCTATGGGTCAGGATTTGGCGCAGTTACTTGGGGCGGGATTGGTAGCTGGCACGGGCGCATGGATGGGAAGCTGGACGGGAATGAGGATTAAGGAGAAGAAGGCATGAACACTGCCACCATAACCGAAGAAGAGCTACAGGCGGCCAAAGACCCGGAAAGCAGGTCGGAGCTATTCCGTTCCAAGGGACTTCCCATGAGGGACAACGGCACTATGGATACTGACAACTACACCATATTGCAGCGGAAGGTAGTTACCTACAGCTACAAGTGGGCACCTGTTGGGGAGATATTTGTAAGGGCCGTAGAGGGGCCGAGAGATGCCCACAGCGACTAGGAAGAAGAAAACCCTCAGAAAGCAAGTAGACGATCTAGCTGTAGCCCTGCAAAAGCTGGTGAGGCTGAAGGCTGCGGTACACGAGGGAAAGAACGGCCTTATCAAGTGCGTGTCATGCCCAAAGTGGGGCCACTGGAAGGACATGCAGGGCGGCCACTGGATTGAGAGAACCAAGCAGGCGACGAAGGTGATTGAGGAAATAATTCACCCTCAATGCCCCGGCTGTAATGGGTTTGGCATGAAATACAGCACCGAAGTGAGAGAGAACTACCGGAAGTATATGCACGAGATGTACGGGGAAGATCAGTGTGACCAGTGGTTGATTGAGTCCAACAAGCCAGCCAACCACTTCGGCCCTGACATTGAGGAAGAAACCAAGCGGGTAAAGGCATTGTGCCGTGAACTGGAGAAGCAAGTAGCATGAGAGGCGAATCCCAAGTAATCAAGCTAATCAACATCTTCCTGGATGGCCTGGTGTCTGTTGGCAACGATGCTGGGTTCACTGGGGACAGTGTGTTGGCCAAGATGATGGAGTTTGGTGGCCAGCCTCCGCGTGGGTCTGGGATGGATCAGTCAAATTTGAGCATGATTAACGCCCTCAATCTGTATCGGGACAAGCACTACGAATTTCCCATCATTGAGAGGATAGTCTGGAGACTGCTGAAAAAGCCAGTTACAGCCATGTATATCACGGCTCTATTGGTCGATCAGTATTACCACGGCATAAACCCCAACTCCAAAAACGAGAAGGGAGAAGAGGATTTTAGGGCATACAATGAGTCTGACAAGGTGGCCTTGTGGGTCAAGCACATGGCAGAGCAGGGTGTTAGGCAGCCAATGGGGCTTGTCTATGATGACGCGCTGCGTGTCTATCGGTACGGGCTGAAGTCTGGGAAACGATTGGTGAGGAGGGATTTGGGGTATGAGCGAAAACAATAAAGGGCTTACGCAAATAGCGCAGGCCATAGTGATTATCGGCTTTTCTGTTTTGTCTGTTTGGGTTGGCTTGGAAACAGATTGGGAGAGGGGGCAGGGTTGGGCGTTTCTTGCCGTTATGGTGCTTTTACTTGCTTGACCTGTATATCCATACAGTGTATAGTCGATTCCAGAATGGGGGCAAGTTGCGCCCTGAAGAAACGTAAAAAGCCTATCGAGGCAGCATTCCCGCCCGCGTAGCGAAGAGGAATTGGCGCGGTTTCGAGCTTCCGCCATACCAAATCTGACATATTGGGCCATATCTTGCCCAGAAACACCCGATAATCACCCAGTATATATACATTACGCACCTACTGGAAGGATATACAGTAAAATGGATTCCGCCTATGAGGCGGGCTCAGAAAAATGCTTCGAGAGGAGAGATAATTTCTTTTCGAATGTGCGCCTCAATGGTGTCCAGCACCCTTACCACGTGCTGCCCGAAGGCGGGCCCGTCAGAGAAAGCTATGGTAATGGCGGGTGTGACGCCAATTTGATCCTTCGTCTCATCAAAGACGATGCCGGGCTTGGGGTTGATGCGCATCCAGCCTACTATTGTGTCCGTTTCCACTCGGCCTCCCGTGACGAAGAACTCCTCGTAGTTGAACCGGGTATAGAAGTCGGGATGGACTGCGATACCTTCAAGATTCATGGCGGAGAGATGGACAAGTCGATGCTTGTCCATGTTAGAGAGTTCATTCAGGAGCCACAGCGGTTTGTTGACGTCCTTCCCGTCTGCGTTGTAGGGCTGCAGCCTTATTATGATTTCTTGCGCTTCCGGCTTAAGAAACTTGAGTCTGAACTTTCCCTTCCTGGAGAATTCGTCTCCGTCACTAAAAATAGGGAATTGTGGGATCTTCTCGTTATTCTTGCTTCTGAACTCGGGATTGAGCTCGGAAAGTTCAAAGACAATGTGGTCGAGCGCGCTTCTGAAGTTTTGGATAATATCACCGATGAGCAAAGAAAAAGGCTCGGCGGGGATTGGGTCGGAGCTCGCGAACATGACCAGCTTTGTAGGGTCTGCTGGGTCGGATTCAATGCGGGCGGAACAGTGTTCGGAGTTGACCCAATTGATGATTTCAGAATTGAGGTTCTCAAGGTGTTCATGTCCCCTTTTGATCTTGAGGACGTGGCTCTTTTCTGGGGGCGTCATAATCGGTATCCTTTCTTTATGAAAGAATCTAAGAAAGAGCGGCCAAAGTCTGACAAGAAATTCAACGATACGTTGAAAAATATGTTGAACACCCCGCCGAAGAAAGAAAAGAAAAAGAAGGCCGATAAGTAGTTTATGGTCGGGGGCCGCAAGCGACCCCGTCCCAAAGGATTATCCGATAACGTACAGTAACCACCCTATTGCAAAGATAATTGCTGCAACGTTTACAGATAAACCAAACCTAGCAGTTATTAAGGTAAACATCGGTTTAAGCCTTCGATAACGTCTAGGGGCCCCTAGAACATTAAAAGTCCTAGTTCTTTATCTTGTATGTCTTCTTTACCGGGACTCGTTGGGGGCGTAAAATCCCCGGTGGAGGCGATTCGCATGGCCGAGACCAATACTTTTACCTTTAAAATCAATGACTTCACGCCCGAAACAATGCCTTTCGGGCGTTTGGTAGAGTATTACTCCGAAATCAAGAAAATGCTCGGCTTGGCGAGTAATTTGCACCTCACTGACATATTTGAGAGCAGCCATGGAAGTGCATTTAAAGTAGACCCCGGCTCCGAGAAAGATCTAGTTAGCAGAGTCATAGCGCTCAATGAAGGCACTGCGCCAAAGAAGGCAGTGACTGCATTCTCTACCGTAAATAAGATGTTGCGCGACGACAATACGAGCGCAATTTTCTCTGATAGTAAAAATGACAATGTAATCGAATTCCCCGGCAAGCTGGTGGAGAACGATCAGCTTTACAGTATCAGAGATGCGGCTACTTTCACTGGCGAGCTTTACCATATTTCTGGCTCCAGTGACGGTATGGCTAGAGTTCGTGTGAGCACAGACAGCTACGGTGTTGTGTTCTGCAGGACTAGCAGAGACATCGGCAAAGAATTGAGAGATTTCCTATTTGAAAATGTAAGGATTTCTGGCCGTGGAACTTGGCACAGAATGAGAGATGGGAAATGGGAGATCGATGATTTTCAAATCACCGACTTTGCTCCTGTGACAACGGATGGTCTGAAAGCTAGTGTTGATCGGATTAGGAATAGTGGCATAGAGTGGCCAGACGATCCTATTGGCGCTATTTGTTAGCTTGATCGCCCGATGGAGCGAAGCCCGAACCTCATGGATCGGGAGCCGCATTAGCGGTGGCCTTGGCCTAGCTCCTCGGGCCCCCTTTTCTCGCGTCCTGAAGGCCGAAATTCCAAATCGTAAATTTCTTGTGGTCCTCCCACGGGAAACCAATAGTGGGCCAGTCTTTGCTCACGCCGACTTATGAGTGAAAAAAACGATAAACAGAAAGCTGATAGCGTGTTGCGGAGGATGCTAAATACTCCGCCAAAAAAGGAAAAAGCGGCCAAGAAGCAGCCTACCAGAAAGCCCAAAGGAAAGTGATATGAGAGAAACTATTGTTCTGAAGCTAGCCGCGTTACTGGGTGTTAAAGTGTTCACTGCCCGACAATTAGGCTACGGTTATGCAGTGCCACATATTGATGGCAAACCCATCACAGAATGTCCTTGAGCCATTTGCCTGCTTTATCGCTGTAACCCCGCCAAGCGGCTTGTCCGCTCAGTTTGCCAACAAAAAGCGTGTCGTCATCATCAAGACATTCTCCCAAATTATTTCTAATCTGGGACGCATTCTGGTCGGTTTTAATTATCCAAACCGACTGCTGCATGTGCCAATGTATGGGATATGCCTCTAGCTTCTCGATCAGGCATTCGTAGTTTTGGCCCTCTTCGTGAAGATCGTACGCAACGATATATGCTGCCATGTTTAGCCCTCCTAAATGGAAAGGCTAGCCTACCACCATTACCCATTAACTTCATTGGGTTTGTTTAGTATATAAACGCCAATGGGAACTATGCTTCCCAAATCCAGAACCCGTCCTAGAGTCGGGTTTTTTGTGCCCAAGGAAATGAAGCAATACGTAATCCCCGCCATAATAACAGTGAACATGAGCATAACGGGCTGGACTGCCTCTACTCAGGTGGAGTCTCTGCGTTGGCTGGAGAGATTGCAGGCTAACCAGGACTTTACTATTGCCAGCGTTGCGACTAACTCGGGGAACATTGAGCAGAACGGCAACAAGATCGCCAGCAACGAGCAGCAGTTAAACGAAGTCCCCGAGATTATAGCCAGGACGCTAGCAATTCAGTCGATTTCAGGCCAGTTGACTGAGTTATCCACCGAACGCAACAGGCTGGCACGGATTGTAAACGGGTTTACCCAGATGCCAGCAAGTCCAGACGATGAAATGGCTTATTTAGACGTGTTGAGCGCCATTGACGAGCTATGCGTTGAGATTGAGACAAAGCTAGACAGTACGCATAGGGCCTGTAGGTGAGCCTAAGAGAGAGCTTGATAGACCACGAAGGCTACGAAACACACCCCTACACTGACACGGCAGGCAAGATCACGATAGGAGTGGGGCATAACCTCACTGACAACGGCTTGCCGGATCACATTATCGACCTTCTGCTGGATTGGGATATTGACCAGGCCCGCAGGGAGCTAGACAGAATCCACCCGCAATGGCGGGAATACACCCCAAACCGCAAGGATGCCCTGGTTGAGCTTGTATTCAACATGGGAGCGCCAAAACTCCTGACATTCAAGAAGATGTGGGCGGCAATCGAGGCCGAGGACTGGGCCGAAGCAGCGGTACAGCTATTGGACAGCAGGTATGCCCAGCAAGTAGGCATGAGGGCGCACGTAATCGCGGATCAGTTAGAAGATGGTTAGGCTTTTCGCTCCCGACAGCTTCAAATCTGCTAGTACCGCTGAACGAGACAAGATATGTAATGGCTGTGGCGCGGCCAATTCCAAGTTTGATTTTGTCCCAGACTCTATATACGGGCTTAAAATCTGCTCGGCCTGCGACATCCATGATTGGATGTATCACTTTGGCGAGACTATTGAGGACAAAGAGCAGGCAGACCGGGTATTCCTGAATAACCTGCTACGATTGATCGAGGCCCAGACAGGCACTTTAAACCGCCTCCTGAAGCCCCTGAGAAGGCGCAGAGCCTTGAAATACTATGAAGCCGTTGTTGCCTTTGGTGGCCCGGCGTTTTGGAGCAAGGGAAACGCATGAGACTGATCGGAATTTTTGCTTTGTTGGCTCTCACTGGCTGTCAGACTGGCTTATCCATCTTAGACGGTGCTACCCATGCCTGTGGGCAGGTTCACGTGGAAGGATACTTCACAGACACTCAGGGCGAGGTAATCGTTGTGAAGGCTCCTGAATCGTGGGATGCCGACCAAGTTAAGGCTTTTTGTCAGGGTGAGTGACCCGGCAGAGAGCAAACAGGCCGAGCCGCCAAGTAACGTAGAGGGCTTCCCATCTACTCATATCCACGCCTATGAGGAATCGGCAGAGATATTCAAAGTTGAACTGTGGAACCTGTGCGTAGAACACATGGATGATGATTTCCCGCCCGATTGGATGGTCGGGATACTTGAGAGCATCAAGCTCGCACTGATTTACGAAGAATGACCTGGGAACTGGCGCTGGCAATCGTAGTAACCGTTCCCGCCCTTCTAGCAACCCCATTGGCTATATATCTACAGATAAGAGGGGGTGATCCTAAAGTATCTCGGCCTCCGGGCTGTAAAGGCACAGAGAATTGCATGTGCTTTTCCTGTGAACTAATGCGGGAAATTATTGCAAGAACTAAAGACTAAAGCCCTCCCCGCAGGTTGCCACCTCTCCCCCGGCATCCTCCAGGCCTGCGGGTGAGGCACTAATCAAAGGTGATGAAATGACTGACGAAGTTGACGCAGGGTTTGTATCTAATTTCTATGACGAGGTTAGCGGTGCTGGCCTGGTTACGTCTACGCATGTGCTGGTGCGCCGGATTGTAGTCCTGGAGGCTCCCAGCGCGGCCACTACTTTAACCGATGGCGATGGCGGCACGACTGTCCTGATTATCCCTGCATCGACAGCGGTGGGAACAGTGTATGACCTGGGCGATGTTCGGCTTGTAGGTGGGCTGTATTGGAATGACAACAGCCACACTACTGGCCAGATTAACGCCATAGCCAAGCCGTACCTGTAATGAGCAAGGGATCCGGTCGTAGGCCAACACAGGTATCGAGGGAGGAAGCAGATGCCAACTGGAAGGCTGCCTTCGGGCCGTCAAAGCTGGAACTCCTGGTACAACAGCAAGAGATGGCGCAGTCTCAGGGCGAGGCAGCTAGCGAAGCACCCGTATTGCCAGTGTCCTCACCACGTCAATCAGTACATCAAGGCTGAGGTAGTAGACCATATCATCCCGCACAAGGGAGACACGAGGCTGTTCTATGACAAGGACAACCTTCAGTCACTTACCAAAAGCTGCCATGACAAGTTCAAGCAGTCGGAAGAAAGGGGAGGCAGAGGATTCAACCAGGGCTGTGATGCAATGGGCAATCCTCTTAACCAGCTAGACCATTGGAAATAGGAGGGAGAATGATAGACCGAGATGAAATCATCCAAGAGATACAAGAGCTATCAACGATAGACCTCCTGTACCTGCTGGACAATATCAGCGCCCAGATACTAGAGATACTAATAGAGAGGGGCGAGAAGCTGGAGCAACTAGGCGAGGCAACGCACTAATTGATAGTGACCTCAAGCCTTTCTTGGTAAAGCTGTCCCTGGTCTACCCTATCAAGCGCACCATTCACGAAGTAATAGAACACCCCGTTAAGATGGTACACCCGAGTGTCACCTTGGGCAGCAACAAACCTGTAATCCTCGGCAGCGTACCAAACAGCCTTTGATCTGAACTCCTGCTCTGATGTCCCTAACTCTGGGGCAAAGGCGCAGCCAGTCAGTAGTAGTGCAAGTACAAGTATTCTCATAGGTATTACCTCCTAACACAGTATTGTATCAAACAGTACGCCAGTTGATAGATATATTGGGGAATCAAGAGCCTTTTCCTGGCACCCGAAAGGGTAGGGGGGGAGGGTCAAGAATTATTTTTGGTTCAAGGGGATG
>Ga0070729_10003700_pt1 | contig 17346 bp, 13 predicted proteins | sample tdDd472_FD_66725 | JGI IMG/M metagenome (GOLD analysis project Ga0070729, IMG submission 66725) | Marine sediment microbial communities from the Atlantic coast under amendment with organic carbon and nitrate - tdDd47.2 | ecosystem: Environmental > Aquatic > Marine > Coastal > Sediment | place... | reverse complement strand
ATTTCCGGATTATCCACGGAAATGGCTGAACTGTAGACCACAACATCAGCGCCATGCACTTGTTTGGCATCATGACCGATATAGATTTTAGCCCCAAGGCCTTCCAGCATGTTGGTGGTATCGCCTTTACGGAGATCTGAACCGGAAACTTCAAAACCCTGATTCAACAGCACCGCCGCAATACCGCTCATCCCAATACCACCCACCGCAATAAAATGTACGCGGCGCACCTTGCGTCTGAGTAATGGACCCATGTCAGTTCTCCTCATGTTCTTTTTCAAACGGCGATGTCGGCAATCCGGCCATCTCTACCAGTCGTCGTGCCACATCGGCGGCAGCCTGGGGTTTGGACCAGCAACGTGCCTGGTGCCTCATTTCCTTCATTTCTTCAGCATCTGACAGCAACTCTTCGAGTTCATGAATCAGGACGTTGCCATTGAGTTGCGATTGGGAAATCACTACCCCGGCTTTGCTGACTGAAATGTAACTTTCGGCATTCAGACGCTGATGATCATCAACCGCATAGGGAAACGGCACAAAAATGGTGGGAATGCCAAAGGCGCTTAATTCTGCTACACCACCGGCTCCACTGCGGCTTATGGCAACGGTTGCCTGCTTGTACACATCGGCGACATTATCAAAAAACGGCCGAATTTCTGCGTTTGTATATTCATGCTCTTTATAGGCAGCAACCACAGTGTCATAATCCGGTTTGCCCGTCTGATGAATGATACGCAGTGAGGGCAGTTCTGTTTTCAATCCGGGCAGGGCTTCGATCACTGCATTGTTTATGCCACGCCCACCCTGGGAACCACCGATAACCAGCAGCACCGGAGTTTTGGGAGTTTCTTTGGCATCCGATTCTTCCACAGCCGTTACCAGATCTGCCCGCAAAGGATTGCCGGTCAAAAGCGTCGGCAACTTTCCAAACTGCTCCCGCACCATATCAAACGAAATAAAGGCCTCATCAACAAACTTTGATAAAATACGATTGGTCCGTCCGGCACGGGTGTTCTGCTCGATAATTGCCGTGGGAATTCGGATAAGAGCTGCAAGCAAAACGATAGGACCGGATGCGTAGCCACCGGAACCAAGAACCACATCAGGGCCAAAGGTCAACAGAGTGAACAGAGCGTCAAAGGCGGCAGCCATTAAAATAAAGGGGGCTTTGATCCATGAGAAAATCCCGGTGCGCATCAGTTTAACCGCAGGAATACCGGTAAAGTCCCAGCCCTGGTCCTGCAATATTTTTGCTTCCATGCCTTTGGTGCTGCCGACAAATTTGATTTTAGCTTCCGGGTAATGCTTCCGGATCTGCTCGGCAACGGCTATGGCAGGAAAAATGTGTCCCCCGGTTCCACCTGTGGCAATAATTACCTTCATCGTCTCCACCGTTCCTGTTTTTCTTTATCCACCGCCGTATGCCGCGACAGTTGCAGCAAGATGCCCGTCAATGCGCAGGTAGCAACAAGGGCACTGCCGCCGTAACTGATAAAGGGCAACACAATTCCCTTTGGCGGCAGAATGCCAGTCACCACACCACCGTTGATAAACACCTGTAATACCAGCATCAGAGTGAGTCCAAAGGCCAGCAGTCCGGCAAAGGTATCGGGAGAATTCCAGGCAATGCGAAATCCCCGATACACAAAAATGGAATACAGGGCCATGATAAACAGAATCATCATGAACCCGCCTTCCTGGCCAATAGTGGCAAGGATGAAATCGGAATGTGCCTGTGGCAGAAAAAACATTTTGTGTTTTCCGCCTCCAAGACCCACGCCCCACAACTGGCCGGAACCAAAACTGATAATGGATTCACGCACCTGATAGCACAAATCCTGATAATCACCGGTGCTGCCAATAAAGCTTAAACCTTTGAGGAATCCTCGGATGCGCTCAAGGCGATAGGGGAACATAAGAATAAGCGGCACAACGGCAATACCCACTGTAATACCTGCATACATCAGATATTTGACCGGAGTACCTGCAACATACAGCATGGCAACAATCACCATGATCATAATTACAGAGGTACCGAAATCCGGCTCAGCCAGTAAGAGGGCAATAAGCAAAACCGCTGGAACCAATGGCTTAAGAACGGTAGACAAAAATGCTTTGGAGGGCTCCTTCACTCTGGCCAACACAAAGGCCACATAGCCAATAATGACAATCTTTGCCAGTTCCGAAGGCTGCACAAAGAACCCAGCAAGGCTGAACCAGCGCCGGGCTCCAAGCACTTCTTTACCTACTCCGGGGATCAACACCGCAATGAGCAGCACCAGCACCAGCCCAAGCCACAGCAGAATGGTGCGATGATAGAAGCGGTATGGAATTTTGGAGGCAACGAACATTACCACGCCGCCAATGCCAGCAAAGGCAAGCTGTTTGCGGAAGAATATGTATTGATCTCCGCTTTTTTGTGCTGCAAAAAAGGCGCTGGAACTGTAGACCATCAAAACCCCGATGGCGATCAGGAACAACGTACTAACCAGCAACGCCGTATCCACTCCCCGGGTTTGTGATATCAATGCCTTCTTCGCCACGGTAGACCCTACAGTATATGATTTTTTACGATATTTCGGAACATATCGCCACGGTGTTCAAAATTACGGAACTGATCAAAACTTGCACATGCAGGAGATAACAGCACCACGTCTCCGGGCTCTGCATCTTCGGCTGCAATAGCAAGGGCTTCTTCAAGGTTCTCACACATCCGGCAGGCACACACATCGCCTACAGTATCGGCAATTGCCTGGGCGCTTTCACCGAACAATAACGCCTGCGAAACATTGTCTTTTACGACGTCTCTCAGTTCATCAAAGGACAACCCCTTGGAGGAACCGCCCGCCAGCCAGATAATAGGCTCTGCAAATCCCAGAATGGCTTTCACCGTTGCAGACGGATTAGTGGCCTTGGAATCGTTAATATATTTCACCGACTGCTTTTCGCCGATGAACTCCAGGCGATGGGGTAACCCGTGAAAACTGCCCAATGCGCGATCAATAATCTGCGGGGATATACCCATTGCGCGGGTAGCAAGAATGGCAGCCATCATGTTTTCAACATTTGCAGCGCCAACCAGTTGATACTGACCAAGGAAATACTGTTCAGGGGCACCATCCACAGAGACGGTGATGGCCCCGGTTGAGCAGTTTGCGCCCTTGGGCATTTCGGTTGTACGGCTGAAATAGCGGCTGGTGCCATTCAATCCCTGCGCCAGAGTCATAGCGTGGGGATCATCGGCATTGATAACAGCGGTGTCACCATCGCGCAGGTTCTTGAAAATAGCGGCTTTGCTTTGTTTGTATGCGTTAAAATCTCCATAGCGATCAAGATGATCCGGTGTAATATTCAGTAACACCGCAACATCCATGTGCATGGATTGAATCACATCAAGCTGGAAGCTGGACAGTTCCAGCACATAGTGGGTGTATTTCTCATCGGTTGAAAAAGCATCAAGGGCAGCCCGTCCAATATTACCGCCAACAAAAGTTTTTTTGCCTGCCACCCGAAGGATATGTCCGATAAGGGAAGTCACGGTGCTTTTACCATTGGTGCCGGTAATACCAACAACAACCGCATCTTCGGGGAGCATGCGATACATCAGTTCCACATCTCCAAAGACTTCAATGCCTGCAGCCTTTGCCTCAGCGATCCAGGGCTTGTCCAATGGAACGCCGGGACTCATTACAATACCGTCCAGATTCGGCGGCAGATTTTCCAGTTCAACACCATAGGTTCCGCTACAGTTGGCGCACCCGCTGATTTCAGTGAGTCGTTGTTGCAGATTGTTTGCGCTTTTCAGATCGTGGACGTGCACTGTTGCTCCGTGAGCGCTTAGCAGTCTCACCGCCGCAACACCCGTAACACCAAGCCCCTCAACCAGATATGTTTTGTTCCGCAGATCCATAGCCATTGCATTAACCCCAAATGTTAAAGCGCAGTTTCAGGGTACTCAACGCAGCGAGCCCAAGAATAATGCTGATTATCCACATACGAACCACAATCTGCTGTTCTTTCCACCCGCGTCGTTCCAGGGAATGATGATACGGCGCAATAAGGAAAACCCGCTTGCCCGTAAGCTTGAAGGAGGTTACCTGAATAATCACGCTCAATGCCTCAAACACGAACACGCCGCCCAGGATAACCATCAGCACTTCATTATGAGTAAGTACCGCCATGGCTCCCAGTGCGCCACCAAGTGACAACGAACCGGTATCTCCCATAAACACCGAAGCAGGACTGCAGTTGAACCACAGAAATGCAAGGGATGCCCCAACAATAGCGGCGGCAAACACGGTCAATTCACCGGCTCCGGCGATATAGGGAATGCCAAGGTACGATGCCAGATTGGCGTGACCGGCCAGGTAAGACAGAACCGTAAAAATGCCAGCGGAAACAATCACCGGTCCAATAGCCAGACCGTCCATGCCGTCGGTGAGGTTCACACTGTTGCCGGTTCCCACCATTACAAAGGCGGCAAACAGAACAAACAGGGCAACGGGCATTGCCTGCCAGGTGTACTGCCACACAAAGGGCAGCGAAAGATCCGCGCCCAGGTCTCCATAGGTTACAGCGACAAGCACAAATACTACAGAGCCAAGAATCTCGATAGCCAACCTGATTTTACCACTGAGCCCTTTAGGATTATTGGAAACAATTTTCTGGAAATCATCCACAAAACCGACCGCACCGAACAGCACCATGATACCCAGCGCAAGCCAGACATAGAGCTGATCGAAGCGGGTCCACAGCAGCATGGAAATAACAACACCCACTATTACCGCAAGACCACCCATGGTGGGAGTCCCGGTCTTGGCCACCTGCTCCGGCACATCATCATCACGCACAGGCTGACCAACTTTGTTTTTCCTCAACCAGCGAATCAGAGGCGGCATCAGGAGGAAGGTAACCACAAAGGCAGTTACCAGCGCCATGGCAGACCGCAGGGTAATATAGCGGAAAATACGCATCCATGTGTCGTCGCCAATAAGCTGGTATAACAGATGATAAAACATGCCTAACCTTTATGATCTGCGGTCTGTGAACGAAATGCAGCTAATCCATCCATGGCCCGCTCAATTCGCATGCCTCTGGAACCCTTGAACAGCAATGCATCTCCTGCGGTTGCAGTTTTCTTTAGATATGAGACAAGTTCATCCATGTCTTCAAAAGCCTGCCCGTCGCCACTGTTACGGAAAACACCAGTAAGCATATCGCCTGCATGAGGTCCAAAGGCCAGCACAACATCGGCCTTTTGGGCCGCATAAGCACCGGTTTCAATATGGAGTTCAGACGAGGTCTCGCCCAGTTCCAGCATGGTGCCAAGCACAGCGATACGACGCCGGGTTCCGGCTGCGGATTCCAGCACATCAAGCGCAGCCTTCATGGATGCGGGATTTGCGTTGTAGGTATCATCAAATACATCGATGCCGGAAAATGCATCCAGCCTGCGAAGGCGTCCCGGTGTTACGGAGACCGCCGCCAGGCCAGTGGCAATGGTATGGATATCCACACCATGAATAGTTGCCAGTGCTGCGGCTGCCAACGCATCGCTTACAGCGTGACGCCCCGGCATGGGAATGGTCACTGCTGTGGTCTCTTCCCATATGCGGAGTGTGAAGGATGACGCATCAGCATCAATAGTAATATCGTGAGCGGAAATATCCGCCTCAGTGTTTTCCAGTGCAAAGGTAAAGCCTTCAACCTCAAAATCTGCCATCCGTTCAACGATAGCAGAATCATCAAGATTCCAGGCCACGGTGCCGCCCTGGGCTTCGATGGCTTTGAAGAGCTCCAGCTTGGTCTCTGCCACCGCAGCTACAGTGCCCATGCCTTCCAAATGCGCGGGATGAACTGCGGTTACCACACCGCTGTCGGGAACGGCCATTTCGGCCAGACGCTTGATTTCACCGGGGACATTCATACCCAGTTCAATCACCGCCATTTCTTCATCCCGGATATTAAAAATAGTCCGGGGTACGCCAATGAGGTTGTTAAGATTTCCCTCTGTGGCAGTGGTTGTATACATCTGCGCCATAATTGAGGCGGTCATATCCTTGGTAGTGGTCTTACCCGAAGATCCCGTAATTGCGGCAACAAAACAGGAACGCTCAAGCCTCCACGCCCGGGCAAGATCACCCAAAGCAGTGAGGGCATCTTCCACCACAACCATTGTGACAGCTTCGGGCAGAGATGCAGTCAGGGTGCGGGAATGTTCATTGTCTTCCACCACCAGCACAGCTGCACCGGCGTCAATGGCCTGCTGCAAAAATGTGTGAGCATCAAAGTTTAAGCCCCGTAGCGCCACAAACATATCGCCGGACTGCAACGAACGGGTGTCGGTGCTGATGTAATTAATCACGCCCGGAGTTGCGCCATGCAGCTCACCATGCAATGCATCAAGCCATGCATCGGCCGTCCATCCCATGGGAGCAATTCGTTGTCGTTGATCAGTCATTGTCGCTCTCCATAGAGGCAAGAACAGCGCCTGCTATTTTACGGTCATCGAAATCGTGTTTCGTATGACCGATAATTTGATAATCTTCGTGGCCCTTGCCTGCGATAACCACCACGTCTCCGGGACGTGCCACGGTTTGCAGGGTGGACTCGATTGCAATTCTGCGATCAACTTCCACTACATATCCATCGGTATTCCGGGCAGCTTCAAAGGAATCCAGGACCTTACGTCCGGCGCTTTGGGCACCGGGAATAATCATGCTAATGATGGCTTCGGGATCTTCCGTGCGTGGATTATCAGAGGTAATCACTGTGACATCGGAATAATGCGCCGCAGCCATACCCATTTTGGGTCGTTTGTCAGCATCCCGGTCTCCGCCGCATCCCATAATGCAGATCAAACGTTGATCCACCAAAGGCCGAAGTGTAGATAGCACATTGAGCAGACCGTCTTCGGTATGGGCATAATCAACAAACACGGAAATACCGGCATTGCCAACAACCTGCTCCATGCGTCCCGGCACTGCCATGTCATGGCTCAGAGCCGCGATCATGGCCTCAATATCCCAGCCATAGCTCATACCCACGGCCAGAGCCTGCAAAGCGTTGGAAAGATTGTAAGCGCCAACCAAACCAACATGCATATCGCGCTCAGATCCATCGGACATCCTAATAGTGATATCGCTGCCATTCAGGCCAATACGCTTGTTTACAACACTCAGGGAGGCTTTGGCGCCTTCGGTTGAAAGCGTGATGACCCGACGCCCTTCAGGAATTTCATGTGCAAGCCGCTGTCCCCAGGGAGAATCAATGTTGATAATCGCACAGCCGCCCTTACCAAGAATGTCTGTAAACAGCCGACTTTTTGCCTGGAAGTAGTCTTCCATATCAGCATGATAATCCAGGTGATCCTGGGAAAGATTGGTAAATACCGCAGCGGTAACCCGTGTTGCATCAACTCTGCGCTGCTGCAGTGCATGGCTGCTGAATTCACAGAAGGCATGGGTCACACCGGCGGCATGCATTTCCGCCAGCAGTCCCTGCAAAACACAGGCATCCGGGGTGGTATGGGTTGCCTCACGATCAGCACCAGGCCAGCGATAACCGGTGGTGCCAATCACTCCGGAAGTATAACCAAGTTCACTGGCCAGGTATTCCAGAATCCAGGTAATGGTTGTTTTCCCGTTTGTTCCGGTAATACCGGTAACATCAATATGCTCTGCAGGATTACCATAGGCTGCAGCGCACAGCAGGGCATTGGCCCGGGGCACATCGTCCACGACAATCCATGAAACAAATTCACTGGCATCTGCGGGTTTGTGACTGCATACAACCGCTGCCGCTCCTGCTGCGATTGCGGAATCAATAAAGCGATGACCGTCAACCAACGTTCCGGGAATCGCCACAAAAATATCCCCCTGCTGAATCCGGCGGGAGTCAGATTGAACGGCATTCATGCTACATGCGTTGGCCCCGGAGATCAAAGCCTCCGGCAGAACCCGTCTGATGTCATCCGTGGTGTTAACGCCGCGCATGTTCTTCTGCTTTCTTCGGCTCTGTTTCCTGCACCGGATCAACAGCCAGATCACCGTTGAGCCGCAATATTTCACTTACGATTTCCCTAAAGGGAGGAGCGGCCACTTCACCGCCGTAGTAATGCCGTCCGCTGGGTTTATCAATCATCACCACTACGGCCAAAGAAGGATTCTCTGCTGGAACCATACCCACAAACCACGAGCTCCAGAGTTTTTTGGAGTACCGTTTTGTCTCCGGATCAATACGCTGCGCTGTTCCGGTTTTGCCCGCGACTTTCACGCCCTCAATGGCGGCCTTGGATGCGGTTCCTTCATCGCCGACAACGTTTACCATAATGGAACGCAGGATCTTGGCTGTGGATGCCTTGAACACACGGCGCTGATCTGAGGTATCAGGATCAGCTTCCACAAATTCACCCGCAGGGGTAACAACGCCCCGCACCAGACGCGGAGGAACCAGCAGGCCATCGTTTGCAACCGCAGCAGTCATCTGCAGCACCTGCATCACAGTACCGTTGAGTCCCTGGCCGAATGCAACATTGGCAAAATCAATGGGCATCCATTTGGAGTAGTGGCGCAGCAAACCCCGGGATTCGCTGGGCAGCGCAACGCCGGTACGCTCACCAAAGCCAAAGGCTTTAAGGTAATTATACAGATTCTCTGCCCCCAACACCTCGGCCACTTTGACAGTGCCCACGTTTGAGGACTTGACGAGAATTTCCTCGACAGACATGAAGGTCTCTTCTTTGTAACGATGGCTGTCGTGGATAGTAATGTTGGTGATGGTATAGGTGCCTTTATTAAGGCTGAACATGTCTTCAGGCTTAACAACACCGGTATCAAGAGCCGCACCGATGGTGACGATCTTCATGGTGGAGCCGGGTTCGTACACATATTCCACTGCTGCATTATGCAGATTCGCAATGGGATAGGTTGAATACCGGTTGGCATCAAAGGAAGGCCATTGGCTTATGGCCAGCAAATCACCGGTCCTGGGGTCCATCACTGCGGCGATACCGCATTTGGCCTCGGCCCGCTCCACTGCATCGCGAATAGCTTTATCCGCAACGTACTGGATTGTCTTGTCGATGGTAAGAACCAGCGAATGACCAACAGCTTCGCCAAGATCAAAGTCCGAAAGGCCCAGACCAATTTTCCGCCGGGCGTCACGCACACCGGAAAGGGTAATTTTCTCGCCCCGAAGCAGATCATCAAATGTTTTCTCAACGCCCAGCTTTCCTACACCATCAATGTTGACATACCCCAAAATGGGAGACGCAAAGGTGTTGTAGGGATAAAAACGGGCATGCTCCTGCATGACATCGATACCGGGAATATCCAGCACGCCGGAGAACACTACACGTTCCATATCATCAGGGGGAAGCTTCCGAACCAAAAATGCAAAGGCGCTTTGAGAATCCAGACGATTTTTCAGCAATCTGGATTTTCCTGCGAATATTTCTGCCAGCTTTTCATGGGCAAGTTTTTTATCGGTAACCTGCCTGGGCCGCGCAAACAGGGACTCGGCTTTCACGCTGATGGCAAGAGCATCCAAATTCCTGTCCAGAATCTCCCCCCGGGCAGGCTCCAGAATAATGCTGGCAATGGTCTGGCTGCGGGCCTTTTTCTCGTGATGATGCCCATGCATAATCTGAAGATCAAAAGCCCTGAAAACAAGCAAACCGATGAGCAAAAACGCAAACAGCGCCACGACTTTCATCTTCAGCCGGATCATCTGTGATTTTTTGCTCAACATGGTTTCAATCTCTAACAGGGTCTATAGTTACTGAATTTTATCGGTGGTTTCGGTCTGTTTCTCGTCAACGCTGACCTGGGTGGGAGCGATACGAACCATTTGATCACGCTGGGGACGATGAAATCCCTGCATACGGGCTTTGGCTTCCAGAGTTGCCCTGCGCTTATGGCGTACCAGTTCCCTCTCAAGTTTTTGATGTTCAACTTCAAGACTGCGCTGTTCGCGCATGATATCGCCGCGGCGCATTCCCTGGTGCATGGTGTCCACAGACAACCATACATAGAGAAATAACACCACAAACAGCAGAACGCCGCTCACGGCAAAGGTTGTGCCGAATATACGATCCAGCACAGAACCTATATGGGACGGTGTCGACGATGGGGCGCTATTGCTTCGTGACACCCTCCGCACGGTATTTGTTTTGCGGTTTTTGCCCATGTTCCAGCCTCTCAATCCCTCGTAACTTTGCGCTGCGCGAACGAGGATTTGCCCGTTGTTCCTCGTCTGTAGGCACCAGCGGCTTTCTACTTAACAATTGCCCGTTTTCTTCTTTTGATAACGTCCGAAAAATTTCCTTGACGATGCGATCTTCGCCGCTTTCAAAGGTCAGCACCACCAGCCGTCCGCCAAAACGCAAACGTCTGAACGCTGCCGGTAAAAACGCCTGCAACGATTCGTGCTCTTTGTTAATGGCCTTGCGCAAAGCCTGAAACGTTTTCGTTGCAGGATGCAGGCGTCCATAACGTACCTTTGGTGGCTGGGCATGGGTAATCACATTCGCCAGTTCGACGGTATCTTTGATCTCACCCTGCTTCCATGCGGTTTTGATTGCTTTCGCAATCCGCCGCGATGCCCGTTCTTCACCCAAAATATAGATCACATTCGCTAAATCATGTTCAGATACGCGCCCCAGGAACGATGCAAGTGTTTCACCGCCCTGTACGCCCATACGCATATCCAGAGGTCCCGCGTGGCTAAAGCTGAACCCCCGCTCGGCCGTTTCAAGCTGATCGCTGCTGACGCCAAGGTCGGCGATAATGCCGTCAACCCCGGTAATGCCCATGTCATCCAGCGCTTCTTCTATATGATCAAAAGTGCCCCTAAAAAAGGACACCCGGTCACCATAAGCTTCAAGTCGTTTTGCAGCACGCTCAATGGCTGCATCATCCCGATCAAGTGCAATGACTTTTCCATCGGGGGAGGACGCTTCCAGCAACAGTTCAGTATGTCCGCCGCCACCGACCGTAGCGTCGACATAGATGCCACCGGGACGCACGGCCAAAGCCTCCAGCGTCTCTACGGGCATTACTGATACATGTTTCGTAAGCGTCATTGTTTTTTCCTGTTAGTATTCCTACGACCGTGCAGCCACTAAAGGCTGTTCCTGAATTACCGTACCACCAAAGGCCAGCAAACTTGAGATCCAGGGGTTAGCACCCCGCACCTGCAAGAAACCGCCAATACGCCGACAACGGTCAGCCTTTGACTTCACCACGTCACCAGTCAGGTAATGCACATGCGCCGTATGACTGAAATCGATAACAATCTCGGAATGCCGTGCCGCCAAAAGACGGGTAAGCAAATCATGCATGGTTAACAATCCGCGCCGGTCCAGCTCTTTTCCTACCACTACCACCGGGCAACCGGCTTCCATTTGAACTGCCAGCAGGGACGCCTGAAAGGTCTTGACTGCCATGGTTAATCCTCTTTGCCCGCAATTTCGCGATTCATACGACGGATACCTTCCACCAGTTGTTTGCGATCCTGCCGCTGCGCCTTGATACGACGGTTGGTTTCGGCGGCGGGCACGGTACGGCGTTGCCGTTCCATGGCGGTCATGTATTCCTTCCAGCGATAGAGGCGCAGATGATCCTGTGAGCCGATCATATATACGGCGTCATCGGTTTCATTCGCGCCTTCATCACCGCTGTTGTCAGTTTTTTGAATACCGAGGTATTCCCGCAGGTGCGGCAGCAGGACCATGCGCCACTGCTTGTCCACACCGATATTGCTTGCAGGCTCAATGTAATATTCCAGCCAGTAATCCAGCTCTTCGTCCGCAACCACATCCATTAATTGGGCGACACGATCTCCCCAGCAGTCGGCGGGCCAGATTTCCAGATAGCGATAATCCCGGGCAGCACTTTGACCGTAGGTCACATAAAAGTGTTTGCCGCCCAATCGCTCAAGCTGTCGTTGAAACATTACCGGCAGGGTGAAACGGTTCTTACTGTCAAGCGATAGCAGTTGACTCCCCAACAAGCGCATACTGCTGTTTTGATTTTCCATCGTCTCTCTTTCCGCTTCCACAGTAGAATCGTTCCCGCAACTCCAAATTTAACCCATTAGGAACAATATGGGCCGTTTTGTGTGTTAAAACCACCATAATCCACGATTTGGGCAGAAGTCAAGCGTTTTTCACTTCAGACCTATATTTTTTTATTTCACAATATATTTCCTAACCTTTGGATATAACTCCACAAAAATGCATGAACAAACGTACAGCCTTAGCCCCTAAATTAGTTAATAAAAATATTAGTGCTTATGATAGGTCTGCAACCCGAAGACATAGCTTTTGAGTGGCTTGATGCGCTCCTCAACAGGTTTCTTCAGAGCCACCCCAATGACACGGAATACAATTACCGCGCAGCAGCGAGAAAAAGCAAAACTATCTGTTTTCCATGTCCAGCACCACCCGGAAGCCAATGTTGGACTTCACACGATCAGCCGGGTATCCGGTACGGGATGCCGCCCGACAAAATGCTTCGGGATCAAGCCAGCTTCCCCCACGAACCAAACGCTCACCCGAGGGCTCATGGGCCCAGTCCATGCTCCACTCGCGGACACCACCGGCCATGTCACGGACACCAAAAGGCGAAGTATCGGTGCGGCAGCTTCCCACAGACCACAGTGCTATGCTGTCCGGGGAGGTATCCCGCATACAGCAACTCGTCTGTTCAAAGCCGTTACCCCAGGGATATATGCGACCATCCACACCCCGTGCCGCTTTTTCCCATTCCTCGTCAGTGGGCAGACGATAATTTCGACCGGACAGCTGCGACAACCATTCGCAGTAAGCCATGGCATCGTTCCAGGAAATATTCACCACCGGAAAATCCGGTTTCCAGCCCAGCCTGCCTTCGATGCGGGAAAGACTGTCACCGGGACGCCACAAGACACCGGCTTTTCCACGAATCCGGGGAGCCCGGCGTAAAAACTGTTTTTCAGAGTCACAGGTTTCATGAAGAAAATGATGATACTGTGCCATGGTTACCGGATACCGGCTAATGGCAAAGGTTGAAACGTGAGGCTCTGAAATCTTCAGATACCCTACAGCCTCCAGGTCACCACCCTTTAAAAAGCGTGATCCCGGAATAGTCACCATTTCAAGACCGTCAACCGGCGAACGCGGCAAGGGCGGAATATCCAGGGAAAGCACCACGTTCTCCCCTTTTTCCAAAAGCACCGGGAACACCAGCCGGTTGTTGTCCGCATTTACCTCTATGACGTAGTTGCCCACCGGCAGATCAATAACCGCCTCTACATTCCCGGATGTTTCGGGAATAGGCACGGGCACCAGTTTGCCGTTTTGCTCGCTGTTGGCAAACACACGCCAGCGACCACGGCCTTTATGTCCACGGAAAGACACCGTGCCGCCACCGGCCAGAACATCTTTATAACGCTGCGGAGCCAGGGCTTCGATGTGCCCCCGGTTGTATATCATTTCTTTTTTATTGCGGCTCTGCTCAGCCTCGGCAAAGCGTGTGTAATACACATCAGCCAGCATAATCCGGGCCTGCTCCAGTTGTGGGTACAGCGACAAAGCCTCGGTAAGAGATGCCTTCAGGTTACCCAGCATACGATCAAGCTGTACATCTCCCACCAGGGACTGCATTTCCGATTTCCACAGCCGTTCGCCGCCGAGCCCCTCAATACCCTCCTTCAGCAGTGTCTCGGTATGGTCCTGGGTTTCAACGGTACGCTTGCGCACTTCAAAGTACCGGTTGAACTCCGCTTTTGCAGACTGCACCAGTTCCTGGGCCCGCTTCTGGTTCCGGGCACGCTCTTTTGACCCCTCAAGGAACTGTTCGATATCATCATGCAGTTCCTTACCGGAATTATAGCGCTTGTCCGGGTCCTTGCTCATGGCCTTGAGAACAATCTCCTCAAGGTCCAGAGAAATATTGTGTTCCGGCACCAGCCTGCGTGGAGGTATGGGCTCCTTTTGCCTTACTTTTTCAAGCACTTCCTCGATATTCTTGCCTTCAAAGGGAGGATGATATGTGAGAATTTCGTAGAGTATCGCTCCAAGGGCATAGACATCGGTGCGCTGGTCAATCAGATCAATGCGCCCCCTCGCCTGCTCCGGAGCCATGTAACTGGGTGTGCCTGAAATCGTTCCCACCCGGGTTTTTTCAAGGTCTTCAGGCATAATAGAGCTGGATGGAACCTCGTCATCTTCATAATGACCGTCCACAATTTTGGCCAGACCCCAGTCCATCATCAGCACTTCACCATAGTTACCCACCATGATGTTTTCAGGTTTGATATCCCGATGAATAATGCCCTTATGATGCGCAAAATGCACGGCATTGCATATTTGCTGAAAAATCATCAGCATGCGAATGCGACCATACTGGGACAGCAGTTTGGAATCACCCTGGGACTGCTTATAGATGATATACTTCAGAGAACGGCCCCGCACCATTTTCATGGTGAAGAATACCTCACCGCTGTCTAAAATTCCCAGATCGTACACCGGTACAATATTGGGATGTTCCAGCAAACCGGTCGCCCGGGCTTCAAGCACAAACTTACGCCGCTGATTACTGGTGGAAGAACCTCCGGCGATCAGTTGTTTCAATGCAATGTGGCGTCCCAGCCGTTCATCCCGTGCAAGATTGATTTTACCATGACCGCCCCGGGCGATTTCCCGCCCCACGGTATAACGCGGCCCTTTGAAAATACGCATAAAGGAACCCGGCTTACCGTCAGTGGCCCGGGCCATAACCGTGGCCGCAGGACCCGGTGTATCCGAGAGATTTTCATCCACAACAACGGTGCGTCCCTTAGCTGGAGTGGGCTTGATGGTGGTCAGTTCACTGATACACTCGGTGCGCATAATGGCATGATCCGGCATAAACAGGGTTTCTGACTCATCACCGGTGGGATTAACCGCAAACAGGGTTTCTCCGGTATCGGAGCCGGTGCGGTTGGCAAGGGCAGAAAGACGGCGGTCAACCTCGGTCTCGATCTCACGCCACTGCTGGTGCCCAATGTTCAACTGGGAACGCAGTGCTGTTTCAAGAGCTCCCCGCACCGGAGATCCAATGGCAGCCGTCATGGCGATAAGGGCTTCGAATCCGAGAAAGCCTTTTTCCAGAACCAGCCGCGCAAGCAGTAGTTCGTAGGGAGAAAAACCCTCGGGGACGGGAATGCCGCTTTGCTGTGTCATAGTGTCAGCCTTGTATAATGTCCTGGGTTACCGTTGTGCCCGGCGAAAGGGAGAAGGTCTCTCCTCTGCCCAGATGCACCCGTACTGTAACATCCTTTGCAATGGTGACGTTATCGCCAATATATGCAAGCCCCGCACTTTCGGGGTTTGTGGTAATGGCCCCGGTTTCCGGGTTCCATAATATATCTCCCAAAGGAGCATCAGTGGTGACAATCAGCGAAGCCCCTTTTTCCAGAGTCAACCCCGGAGAATACGACTGCACGTTGTTACCGGCGGCATAGGGTACACCCAAATAAAGACGGCTGCCAGCTGCAAGTTTCCACCGGGAGCCAGCTCCCCGGGCGCCAAGTTCGATGGTGTCCCGGGCAAACAGAATGCTGATTTCTACCGCAGCCAGAGGTTTGCCCTGTTCATCAAAGGGAATCTCTGCTCCGGCGGCGGCCAGCATCCGGGCGTCACGGGTTAAAAGCGCTGCAACGGTTTCCTGAAGGGAATCCTGCCCAAGCACACCCTTTGTGGGCTGGAAAAATGCGTCCCGCTGCAAATTCAGCAGAGTCACATCTTTGGGTTCAAGCACATTCACCAGATAGTGATGCAGTTTTTCGTAGCTGCTGCTGGATATGTTCCCCTGGGATGTTGCGATCATTTTGCCCGTATACAGGCACCAGGGGAACTGCCGGTCAATGGCCTCCAGCGCCACAACATTGGCGCTGATATGACCGCTGTCCACCATCAGGTTGTCTGAAGTATCACGGGCAGTGGCAATCTCTGCGGGCAACTCGCTGTATTCCACCATAATGGTTGCGCCGTCTTTTTTCCGGCGAACCGGAACCCCCACCTTTTCCTGCTCATCCCGTCGCGCCACAAGGGTACTGGTAAACTGCGCATTGCTGCGAATATGAGCGCCGACGCGGCCAAAATCAAAGGGCTTGAGCATGGCGTTGTCGATATTCCCCATCACCACATGTTCAACACCCAAGGCGTTCAACCGTTCTGCAAGGGATAATCCTTCTACCCATGACAGTACATCGGACTGTGATGCAAGCAGTGCGCGGTACACACCGCCATGCCCGTCACCAGTCTTTATCAGATGACCGTCATCCGTTGAAATAAGGCAACCCAGTTCATCAAGTCGCGGCAACATTCCCTGCATCACATGGCCCACAAGGGCCTGCCGGGGATATCCAATGGCTTTTGATACCGCATCAAGATGACGTTCCAGCGGCTCATCGGTGGTGGGGCTGGTCATAAAAAGCAGCAGAGGAAGTTTTCCCACAAGGGCTGCAGCCGCAAGGGCCTCCTCGGCAAAGCGCCACACAAAACTTTTACCAATCACCGGAGTAATAGGATACGCCCCTTTTGGCGCATCCGCTGCCGGTGGATCGGTTTCCATAATTTCCGGCAACCTGCCAAAGGCTTCGGGCACCAGATCCCTGTCAGTGAAAAACCGTGTTGCCGTGCCTCCGGCAAACACCAGAGCCGCCACGTTTCCCTGTGCAAAGGCGTTGCGTCCCAGTTCGTTGTCCGGCGGCGCAAGGCTGTGGGCCGAAGCCAGGGGAATGGGTTCTATTTCTTCCAGGGTCAGGGGTGTTGTTTTTTCATGCAACAGCCGGTAACGATGCTCCTCAAGCAAGTCAACATCAAGCTCTGTTACTTCCTTTAGAAACGTCCCCCATGCTTCGGCGCCGGCGTTCTGCATATAGACATCCTGCAGGCGCTGCAGCATATCAAGACGCTGCAACAGGGCAAGGGCCATCTGACCTCTTTGTCCAAGGGCCTCTGCCGCCTGCTGTATATGTTCCGGCACGGGCATTGTCATACTTTCTCAACCCTGGCTCCGGGACCGGGATAAAATTCCCAGATACCTGCCAGTGAATCGCTGTTGGCTTTCATATAGGCGATAAATGCATCGCTTTTTTCCCGCTGAACCAGGTTGACGGTGCTGCCGCCAAAGCCGCCCCCGGTCATGCGACCGCCAATGCAGCCCGGAGCCCGCATGGCAGTTGCAACCATGGCGTCAAGTTCTTCGCAGGATACTTCATAATCTATACGCAAACTGTCATGGCCTGCCGCAAGAATTTCTCCCAGTTCTGCTTCGTCTCCCCCGGGCAGAGCCCGGGCAGCCCACTGCACCCGCTGGA
>Ga0070729_10003699_pt1 | contig 17348 bp, 17 predicted proteins | sample tdDd472_FD_66725 | JGI IMG/M metagenome (GOLD analysis project Ga0070729, IMG submission 66725) | Marine sediment microbial communities from the Atlantic coast under amendment with organic carbon and nitrate - tdDd47.2 | ecosystem: Environmental > Aquatic > Marine > Coastal > Sediment | place... | reverse complement strand
CAGGTGAAGTTCGGGCTGCAATACAAAACCAAACTGGTATACCCGTACGCTCCCGACTCACGTCTGGCATTCGTCTCGGAAGTGGACCTCGGTAAATTCGTTGCCGGAATCATGCAGGACAAAGATGCGTATATGCACAAAGCTGTTAATGGTGTCACCGAAGTTCTGACGCCGGTGGAACTGGCCAACCGCATCGCGCAATTCAAGCCGGGCTTTAATCCATCTTACCGGCAGGCCAACTGGCTGGAAAACGCCATCTTCGACCGCATCATCGTGGGTCTGAAACCGTCGTTTAACTACCCCAAGCAGATCAATCACAACATCATGGCCGGCAACTACTTTGCGATGACCAGGGAAGACAAAGCCCGCTGCGAGGCATTGACCGGTGAATGGGGATTAACGACGCTGGAAGACTGGCTGGAAGACTGGTTCGCCGGACGGGTATAGACGCCGGTTATTCGACACTAGTTTTGCTTAGTGAGGTTGCGGTCGAGGAAACCGCGAAAGATAGTCGCCCAGCGCTCTGCAGCCTGCTCCATACCTTCATGCATGATTTCGGCTGAAGCGGGATCCTGATATGCCTTTTCCTGATCCGCTGCACGCGCCAGCACTTCGCCGGACTTCGAATCGGTCAACTCCATCAGAAAAGTCAGCTGCCCGCTCTTCACCAGCAAGGCAAGACTCTGGGGCAAATCGGACGGCGTCTGACTCGTCTGCATATCGACTAACGACGCACGCACTCCCAGCGCATCTTCTGCAGGCTTATCGACAACAGGAAAGTCATCGCCGATTGCCGTAAGAAAAGCATCGTGAAAGATATCGCGGATGCGCTCTATATCACCGTCGTCAATTTGTGCGCCGTCCGGAAAATATATTTCCATCGGATAAGCGTACAGGCGGCTGTAGCGGGAGAAATCGGTACCGGGCTTCAGGTATGCCGCATCGACAGCGGTGCCCGACACACGTTCGTAAGTCGTGACTTCGGTTTTAACACAGGCGGTCGCCAACACACCAAGACCAACCGCAACAACGATCAGTCGCAGTGGCTTAAACAAGGTTGCTTAACCCAGCACCAGGCGATCGACAATCGCCATCGTCAGCATCAGACCCAGTTGCACGATAGAAGCGGCAAAGGTTTTCCAGGCGTTAGGGATGCTCGGCTCCTGAACCAGCTTGGCACTCCAGTAGATGAAGTACGCACCGCCGACAGCGGCACCCAGCATATAGATCCAGCCGAGGCCATAGAAACCGAGGGTGAGTGACAACAGCACCAGCGGCACGGCATGCAGCAGAATGACCCAGGAAGAAACGCGGTCACTCACCAGCACCGGCAACATCGGCACTTTTGCTGCCGCATAGTCATCTTTGCAAGCGTAGGCGAGTGCCCAGAAATGCGGAGGGGTCCACAGGAACAGCACTACCGCAAAAATAATCGGCGCGGGTGAAGAAGAAGCACCAACAGCGGCAGCACCAACCATCACAGCGAAGCTGCCGGCCAGACCACCAATAACAACGTTCCACCATGTGCGGCGCTTCAGCCAGACGGTGTAAACGATGCCGTAACAGAAAGAACCGAGGAACAACCAGAACGCAGCTTCAACGTTTGTCGCCAGCGCCACAGCCAGAATGGCAAAACCCGACAGCAAGAAAATTGCGGCCGGCCAGTAGGCATTGGCTTTAAAACGACCCGTAGGGAAAGTACGGGTATTGGTGCGCTTCATCTTGGCATCAATGTCACGCTCGTATAACTGATTGAACGCACCGGCGCAGGAGGAACACAGCAGCACAGCAAGACCCATGATGGTCATCTGCCAGGCACTGATATCAATCTCGGGGGTTACCACGGCACCCACCATGGCACAGAGCATGATGAGGAAACCCAGACGAACCTTGGCGGTGTGATAAATTAGTTTGATCGTTTCAGACATGATGAAGATAAATACAGCGTGATTGTTAATATGCGTGCCGCTCGCGGCCACTTAACTGCAGGGACGCAAAACCGGCTGCGAAGTATAACCAAAAATCATGTCGGACCGAATAAGAACGGGACTAAAAAGTACGAAAACCGAAAGGACGAAAACCGGCTTCCGTTGATGCATCTGAATTACAGCGGACAAATGCCACCTGCCCCGTCGCGGGTGGCCCGGAAAACCGCCCGTTCCGGCAGGAATTGCGCGCTTATGACAAGCAATGCAGCAATTGAGACCCTGCGGTAAGACTGTTCCGGGCCTCTTTGAAACAGCAAAAACCGCATATAAATCAGTTATATAACCTAGAGTTATACGCGGATAACAACGTATTCGTTCCCACACTCCCTGCCCGTCTATACCTTATGCCGTCCCAAGCCTCTTGATGACTCAGAACAAGAGCGCAAGAAAGCCTGGGAAAAGCACAGAACTTTTAAGGAGTGATCCATGAGCGACGCAGCGAAAACCAAAGCAGCAGCCTCTGCCAATCCGGCGGAAGGACTGATGTACGGCTGCGCTACAGCAGGCCTTGCATTCGATGAAGACGAATCACGTGCGGCTGCGCTGGATCACTGCAATCAGGTTTTCACTAACCTGAAGGCTGAACAGCGCGTCGAATGGGCACTGAATCATCTGCCCGACCAGCACGTTCTGAGTTCCAGCTTCGGTGCCCAGGCTGCAGTGTCCCTGCATCTTGTTACGCAGCAGAAGCCGGACATTCCGGTCATCTTCGTCGATACCGGCTACCTGTTCCCGGAAACCTACCGTTTCGTTGAGGAACTTACCGATCGTCTGAAACTGAACCTGCAGGTGTATTCAAACCCGATGTCACCGGCACGTCAGGAAGCTCTGTACGGCCAGCGTTGGAACAAAGGTGTTGAAGGTCTCGCCGAGTACAACCGCGACAACAAAGTGTTGCCGATGGAACGCGCTCTGCGTGAACTGGATACCGGCACCTGGTTTGCAGGTTTGCGTCGTTCACAGGCGTCATCACGTTCAAACGTTGCCTTCCTCGACTGGCATGGCGACCGTTGGAAAGTGCATCCGATTGCCGACTGGAGCGACCGTGATGTGTACAACTATCTGAAAGAAAATGACCTGCCCTATCACCCGCTGTGGGAGAAAGGTTATGTGTCTATCGGTGATGTACACACCACCAAATCACTGCACGATGTGAACCACATTGATGAGACCCGTTTCTTCGGCCTGAAACGCGAATGCGGTCTGCACGAGATTGACCTCTCCAACATCTAGGCAATAGTCAGCACAACAAAAAGGCCGGTAAGCGTGTGCTCACCGGCCTTTTTTATTTGTGCAAACATCGGCAGCAATCAGTCGGCACCAAACTCCTCATTACAGCCACCGCGCAGCGGCAACGACTGGTCGTCCAGCAACTGATCAACTTCTTCCTGAGTCTCAAGCTCGGACGCTTTGCGAATGATGTCGGCGGTCAGATGCGGCGCTAACAGCTTGGCGAACTCCGCCATATAGCCACGCAGCACGGTATCGCGACGGAAACCGATCCAGGTCGTACTGGTCGGGAACAAACCATGGGCATCGAGCGCCACCAGATCCTTCTTGTCCTGACACTCCCAGGCCATCGCCGCCACAATGCCCACACCCATGCCCATGCGAACATAGGTCTTAATGATGTCAGCGTCACGCGCGGTGAACACCACATCCGGCTCCAGCCCTTCGTCGGCGAATGCCTTCTTGAATGACGACTCACCGGTCAGGCTGAACACGTAGGTCACCTGCGGATATTCAGACAATTCCTGCAAGGTCAGTTTTTCTTTTGCATTACCGGCCTTCTCTGCCAGCGGGTGATCGTTTGGAACAATCACAATGCGGTCCCAGTGATAGCACGGCAACATCATCAGATCCGGAAACAGATGATAGGAACCTGTTGCTATAGCAAAGTCGACACTGTTCGAAGCCACCAGCTCGGCAATTTGCTCGGAGGTACCCTGATGCAGTTCCAGATTAATTTTCGGGTAGCGCTCGCGAAATGCCTGAATCACTTCCGGCAACACGTAGCGTGCCTGCGTATGGGTGGTCGCGATCGACAGCGTGCCCTCCTGCTCTGCCGACATGTCACTGGCAAGGCTGCGGATATTCTCGGCCTCACGCATGATGCGGCGTGCCCGCTCGATAACCTCATGACCGGCGGGAGTAATAGCCGCCAGACTCTTGCCTTTACGGGTAAACAACTGAATGCCGAGCTCCTGCTCCAGCAACTTCAGCTGTTTGCTGATGCCGGGCTGACTCGTATGCAGCTTTTCCGCAGCAGCCGTGATATTCAGGCCGCTGTCAGCGATGCCGAGCAAATAGCGGAGTTGTTGCAACGTCATGGTGAGCCCAAATCAGCAAATAAGGATGAGTAATATAAGGAAGGAGGAAAGAGCGGGAACCGCCCGAAAACCGTGAGAATTTGCGAAATATGGCGCTATATAACCATTAGTTACTAAGACTGTCAATTGGCGGAAGCCGAAGCTGAGACCGCCGTCAGGGTTTCAGCCGGAAACCGCTACTCATATATACCTCCAGCGCATAAGCGCAGACAAAGAGATTATTTTTCATTGGCTTACGATATCGGTATCGTGCGCACCCTGACCCTGACGATGGATTTTTTGGGCCGCCTTTTAGAACCGGTCGCGTTTACACTTACGATTGCTATGGACTACCTGCCCCTTTTTGCCGATCTCGCCGGACGCCCCTGCCTCGTTGCAGGCGGTGGTGCTGTGGCGCACCGGAAGGTGGCTTTACTGCAGGAAGCCGGCGCCGACATCACCGTCGTCGCCCCGCAAATCGATGCCGGGTTGCGTGAGCAGGACGGCCTCAAGTTTATCGAACGCGAATTTACTGACAGCGATGTCGACGACAAACTGCTGGTCATCGCCGCAACGTCAGACAAACAGGTCAACCATCACATCGCCGAACTCTGCAAACAACAGAACACGCTGTGCAACGTTGTCGATGACAAACAGGCATCCGGTTTTATCATGCCGGCGATTGTTGATCGCTCGCCCGTACAAATAGCAGTAAGCAGTGGCGGCACCAGTCCGGTACTCGCAACCAGGATCCGTGCGTTACTTGAAACAGCGTTACCGCAGAAACTCGGTTCACTTGCTGACTGGGCGGCCCGCTGGCGCGAAACCACCAAACAGCATTTCAACGATTCCGATCAGTTACGTCACTTCTGGCGTGATGTACTCGACGGCCCGGTTGCTGATCAGGTACTCAAAGGGGATGAGAACACTGCCAACCAGATGATGACCAGACTACTGGCCGAAGACTCTTCGTCAGAGAAGCAGAACCTTGCCGGTGAAGCCTATATCGTTGGCGCCGGTTGCGGTGACCCGGAGCTGCTCACCCTGAAAGCAGCACAGTTGTTACAGCAGGCAGATATCGTGCTGCATGACCGGCTGGTATCGAAAGACATTCTTGCTCTGGCCCGCCGCGATGCCGACAAAATTTCAGTCGGCAAATTGCCCGGCGGCCGGGGTAAAAATAACGGCGACAGCCAGCAGGAGATCAATGCCCTGCTGGTCGAACTCGTTAAGAACGGCAAGCGCGTATGCCGCTTGAAAGGCGGCGACCCCACCATCTTTGGCCGCGGCGGCGAGGAAGTACTCGCTCTGTCCGAAGCCGGCCTCCAATGGCAGATTGTTCCGGGGATTACTGCTGCTGCCGGTGCTGCAAGTTACGCCGGCATCCCGCTCACCCACCGCGGCATCGCCCGCTCGGTTGTTTTCGTTACCGCCCGCGACCGCAACGACCAGCCGCCGCCTGACTGGCAGGCGCTGGCCAGCGATGAACAAACCATCGTGTTGTACATGGGTGTCGGTGCGGCCAAAGATATCGAAGACGGTTTGCTTGCAGCCGGTAAGGCTGCCGATACGCCGGTTGCCGTGGTCGCGAATGCCACCACCCCGCAACAGCAGGTTGCAACCGGTCGCCTGGACTCCTTAAGCAAGCTAATCGCGCAGGAAAACATCAAAGCTCCGGCCGTCATCATTGTTGGCGAAGTCGTCAGCCTTGCAGAGCACATGCAATGGTTCGTAACAACAGATAATGGCAGCGATGAACCCTGGTCACCGGCCGCCTTTTCGAAAAGCGGCAAGGAAGCACGCTCATGAGTCCGGTTGCCATCAACGAATTACTGGTTCTGCACCAGAACAAACGCGCCGACGGCAGCTCCAACTGGCTAAGCGATTGCCCGAGTCCTGATGCGCCCGGTTTCTTTCTTGATACCTGCATCCGTCAACTGGCCGTGCCTGCCACCACCGGGTTGCAGCCTTCTATAGAAGCTTATGCAGCTGGCAATTCGCTGGAGCTGTACTCCGGTCAGAACGCTTATCGCTTTTTGCTGGAAGTGGCCTGCGGTTTGCACAGTGCCGTACCTGCAGAAACGAATATTATTGGTCAGATCAAAAGTGCCTGGACCGGCTGCCTGGCCACCATGCGCCGCGAAGATGCAGCCCGCCTGCAGCCGTTAATGCACACTCTGTTGGATGACACACAGTCAATCCGCCGCGAACACCTGCAAGGACTGGGTGGCAGCTCATACGGTTCGCTGGCCCGCAAGCTACTGAACGTTGACAGTCGCTCACGTGTGCTGTTCGTCGGCTCCGGCGAACTGACACAGTCGATGCTGCCGTTCTTCCGCAACGTAAATACCGGCCTGTGGAACTATCGCTTACCCGTAGATGCCCCCGAATGGGTTGAGCATGTTTTCAAACCGGACGATAGCGAAGCTGCAGCCGACTGGGCCAATGTCGTCATTCTGACAACGCCGCCGGACGCCACCAATGACGAGCGTTGGCAGCGCCTGCTTAGTGAGTACCCGATGGACAGCGTGCTGCACCTTGGCCTGCGCCGGCAACAAAACTGCCGCTGGAACCGTCGCTTCGACATTCTGTCGCTGGACGACGTTTTCGAACTGCGACAGTCGCAAAGCAATATCCGCGATATACAATTAGAAAAAGCCCGACAGGCCTGCACCACGGTTGCAGCCGAGCGCGCCCTGCACTCAGCATCTGCACCAACGTTGGTCCACGGCTGACAATTAATAACTAACCGAACATCACCATGACAGAACAACGCGTCGTGCGTTTAGGCACCCGGCGTTCACCGCTGGCACTTGCCCAAAGCCGCATCGTTAAAAATTTAATCGAAGAAGATCACCCGGATGTGCGCGTCGACATCGAAGGTTTTGACACCCGTGGCGACCGCGATCTGACGACCGCGCTGGATGAAGTCGGTGATACGGACTTCTTCAATGCAGAACTCGACGATGCACTGCGCAACGGCGAGATCGACTTCTGCGTGCACTCGCTGAAGGACCTGTCTCCGCAACGGCCGGATGATTTAGTCATTGCCGCCATACCGGAACGCGAAAACCCGCGCGATGCGGTGCTGTTTCGCCCCGGTGTAGAAGACAAAATAGCCCGCGGCGAGCCTTTGCGTATCGGCACCTGTTCAGTGCGCCGCGCCAAAGGCGTTAAGCAGTTTCTGCCCGAGGTCCTGCCGTGGGTGAACGGCAGACAGGCCATCGTCGAAACTGACTCGGTGCGCGGCCCGATCGACAAACGTCTGGAACACCTGCAGGACGATAGCGACAAACCCTTCGACGGTATCGTGCTGGCTCTGGCCGGCTTAAACCGCCTGTACCTTGATCACGAAGGCCATAAAATCATCGAGCCTTTGCTGGAAAACATTCGCTGGCTCGTACTGCCGGTCAGCGAGTTTCCTTGTGCCCCCGGTCAGGCAGCACTCGCTATCGAATGCAGAGCCGATGACGGCAACACCCGCATGTTACTGGGCAGTATTCACGACGACGTCGCCGCACAAACTGTGATGACCGAGCGCGCACTGCTTGCCCAGCAACCGGTCGACCAGCAATCAGCATACGGCGCAACCGCACTGCCCCACCCGCTGTTCGATGTGTTGTTGTGGACAGCAGGCGGCGATGCCCATCCACATCAGCAGCAGAGTAGTCAGCTACATTGGATGACACCGGCGGCACCGGCATCCAGTCGCCCGTGGCATGGTGACGAATGGCGCAGCGCCCGCGTACGCCGGCCGCAACCGGTTACGGCCGGCATCAACAACGCGCCCGCTTTGTTCATCGCGCATGCGAATGCACTGCCCGAGGAACTGCAGCCGGAAGGCCGTCTGTGGACCAGCGGTCTTAGTAGCTGGAAGGCGCTTGCAAAAAGAGGCATCTGGGTAGAAGGCTGCGCAGAGAACCTGGGCTTTAATTTCTTCAAATCGCAGTTTGAAACGGCGGTACTGGAGTTACCCCAGTGGGAAGAATGGACTGCACTGACTCATAAAGACGCCGTACCGACATGGGCTGAGTCAGGCGTGGGCGTGATCATCCCGACCTACCGGATAGAAGATGCTGATGAACCCGACGCGGACACCCGCGAACGTATTCATGCCTGCAGTCATTTCTTCTGGACCAGCTTCGGCGAGTATGAAGCCCTGAAAAAATGGGTTCCGGAGTTCGCCCATCACGCCTGCGGCCCCGGCAAGACGCTGGAAGCGCTGCTCGACGAAGGCGTATATGATGTCGAACCCTTCCCGTCCAGAGCCGAATGGCTGAACTGGGTGCAGGCAGGCCGGCAGGTTTAGTGGTTTAGTCATGAGCAATATCTCTCTTCGCAGACTCAGACAGAACAGTCATATTCGTGAATTAACTCGCGAGGTACGCCTGCACGCCGAACAGTTCGTTCAACCGTTATTCGTTGCCGAAGGTATCGAGCAACGCGAAGCCGTACCCGGGCTCAATGGTGTGTATCGCGAAACATCTGAGTCGCTTATCACTCAGATAGAAGCCGATATTGAAAACGGCATTACCAAGTTTCTGCTGTTTGGCGTGCCCGCCAACAGAGCACGCTCTGATTTTGACTTCAGTTATACAGCGGCACAGATTGCTGCGGTCAAAGCCCGTTTCGGCGATGACGTCTGGCTGGCTGTCGACGTGTGCCTGTGCTCCTGCACCGAACACGGTCACTGCGGCGTGCTGAATGACACCGGCGACCACGTCGACAACCGCTTGTCGGTAGACGAACTTGCCGAAGAAGCGCTGAGCTACGCCCGCGCCGGCGCCGACTGCGTGGCACCGAGCGACATGATGGACGGTCGCATCGGAGCCATCCGCGAAGCACTCGACAGCAACGGTTTTGAACGCACAGTTTTAATGAGCTACTCAGCGAAGTTTCACTCGGCTTTCTACGGTCCCTTCCGGCTCGCCGCCGATTCCGCGCCCGGCAAAGGCGCGAACAAACTGGAGGACCGCGCCAGCTATCAGATTGATCCGGCCCGCCCGGACGATGCTTACTTAAGTTCATTGCGCGACGCCGACGAAGGCGCAGACATTCTGATGGTCAAGCCCGGTCTGCCCTATCTCGACGTGCTCGCCGACTTAAGCCGCCAGATTGCAACGCCCTGGGCCGTTTATCACACCAGCGGTGAATGCGCCGGCATTGAATTGCTCGCCCGTGAAGAACTGACCAACGCACGACGCGCCAATCTGGAAAGCTGGACTGCGTTCGTCCGCGCCGGTGCATCAATTATCATCAGTTACAACGCACGCTTTGCGAAAGCGTGGCTTGAAGACGCGTCATGAGTAACTCCGGCGAGTTATACCGACGCGCGCTGCAAGTCACACCGGGTGGCGTGCATTCGCCCGTACGTTCGCTGAAGTCGGTTAACGAGCATCCTGTATTTATAGACTCCGCGTTTGATGCATGGATCACCGATGCCGATGGCAACCGCTATGTCGATCTTTGCATGGCCTTCGGCCCGCTCATTCTCGGGCATGCGAACCCCCAGGTGCATCAGGCAGCAATTCAGGCTCTGGATCTTGGCTGGAGTTATGGCGCAGCCGAATCTGCCTCACTGGAACTGGCTGAGTTAATTACCGGCAGCGTTCCCTGGGTGGAAAGCATTCGCTTTGTGAACTCCGGCACCGAAGCGGTCATGTCGGCACTGCGCGTTGCCCGCGCCGCAACGGGCCGCGACAAGCTGCTCAAGTTCGCCGGCTGCTATCACGGCCATACCGATGCAATGCTGATCAACTCCGGATCCGGTCTGGCAGAAACTGCCACAGCCGACAGTGACGGCATTCCGGCGGGTGTTATGCAGGACACTCTGGTTGCCCCGCTCGACGATATTGAGGCACTGCAGAAAATCTTTAGTGAGCACGGCGACGAACTGGCTGCAGCGATTATTGAACCGTTGCCTGCCAACTACGGGTTGCTGCCACAAACTGACGAGTTCCTGAAAAAACTACGCGAACTCTGCACAGCGAATAACACTGTTCTTATATTTGATGAGGTCATTACCGGTTTTCGTCTCGAGTTTCGCGGCTATGCAGGTTTGTCGGGCATCACCCCCGACCTCGTCACCTACGGCAAGGTTATCGGTGGTGGTTTTCCGGTAGGTGCCTTTGGCGGCAAACGTGAATTGATGGAAACAGTAGCCCCGGCCGGTGGCGTCTATCAGGCAGGCACTCTGAGTGCGAACCCTGTGGCGATGAAAGCCGGCCTCGCAACGCTGCAGCAGCTGATCGATGGCGAGATATATAGTTCGCTGGAGCAGAAAGGCGCATTCCTCGAAGCCGCCCTGAACGAAACAGTAACTTTCCAGCGCTGTGGCTCATTGTTCTGGATCTGCGCAGGCAGCGCGCAATCAGCGCCGTTGCGCAGCATTACCGGGTTACCGTCAGATACCGCGGGCAACTACAAACAGCTGTTTCAGGCGGCTCTTGCGGAAGGCCTGTATCTGCCGCCCAGCGCGTACGAGATTGGCTTCCTGTCTGCCGCTCATGACGAGCAACAGCTACAATCGCTCGCCAATGCAGTAAACACATTCTTTTCAGCAACAGATTGAAGGACCGTTCATGTCTGAATTTAACGACGTAACCGTGGTGAAAGCCGCCAACATTTATTTCGACGGCAAAGTGACCAGCCGCACCGTGAAGTTTGCCGACGGCACACATAAAACCCTGGGCATCATGATGCCGGGCGACTACAGCTTTAACACCGAAGCAAAAGAAATCATGGAAGTACTGGCGGGCAGCATGGACATCCGCCTGGCCGGCTCCGACGAGTGGAACACCTACGCGGCGGGTAGCTCTTTCGAAGTCCCCGCCAATTCGAGCTTTGACCTCAAAGTAACTGAAGTCAGCGACTACTGCTGCTCATATATCAGCTAAGCGTCAGCCAGGCAGCCGCCAGAAATTAAAGTCGATCAGGCTTAACCTGCCAGAAACCGGCTCCGGACCCGTTCCGGGGCCGGTTTTTTGCATCTCCGGATCCGGCATTACGCCACGGTTCGTATCTGTTATGTAAAAAACCCCGCCAGGCAAGGGAATCTACTCGCCGACGCTCCGGCATTGTCACAAAAACTTCATGAAATTCACCCGTTTTGGTGATTGCATCAAGTCTAAAAAAGCGTGATATTGATCACACTATTAAAGAGAGTTGCAGGCGGTGTTCGCACCGGATTGCATTCCGACAATAAAACCGGCGGACTACCAAAAAAACAATCCGCCAGCGCAGGGAGAAGTGCACATGTATGCCAAATACGTTGTGGCGGGGGTTGCCACATTGTTAGCTTCAGTCGCTAACGCGATTACTCTTGATTTCACTGTTCCGTCGGGCGGTTTCACCGTTCAGTCATACGTTGATGCAGCAGGCAGCACTGCGCCGGATTTCACCGGCAGCAACATCAGCTCTGAAGCCGGCTTCGCTTCCATCGTTCTGGATGTCGATGGCGAAAATCTGGATATCTCTATCTGGGACAGCGCCGACGGCAATCCTTACTTCGATGCTGACTCAGGCGGCAAACCGGGTGGCCTCGGCTCCTGCCGGGTGCTCGACTCTGCTGCTCAGTGTGTTCCTAACAGCGATGACAACCTGACCATCTCTGAAGCAGAAACCCTGAACCTCGAGTTCCTGACAGATGCCTCACAGCCGCAACTGATGACTTTCGGCGATTTCGTGTTCCGCGACGATGACCACAATCTGTTCAACGGCAGCATCCAGGTTGCTCACGCCGGCGGCAGCTCGATCATTAGTGTCACTGACGGCATTGGTGACTTGTCATCCATCGGTGCCTCAACCTTCCTGATCTTTAATTCTCAGGCCGGCGCTACCGACAACTACTACATCTCCGGTGTCGACGTGAACATCGTGCCGATTCCCGCTGCAGTCTGGTTGTTCGCTTCAGCTCTGGGTCTGGTTGGCTGGATGCGTAAACGCGCTTAGACGTTCAGTTGTATGAAACAAAAAAAAGCCCGGCATCAGCCGGGCTTTTTCTTTTCAACTTTTAAAACCTAGTCTCCTTTAAGAGCACCCAGCACTCTGTCGATCAATGCCTGGCGCTCACTCGCCAGATCTGCCGACAAGGCTTCATCCGCCTGATGCAAATCGGTCTGACCTTCAGCTAACAATCCGTTCTTCTCCAGCACCGCTTCCAGTACCTTCTGCCGGTCTCGCAGCACCCAGACTTCTTCGGTCAGCGCGATCACTGCCTCAGCGAGGCGATCCAGATCTTCCGGTTTCAGCTTGGTTTCGGACACGCTAATCCTCCGCTTAATTATCAGCTGCGCGGTTCGGTTTACGGGCTGAAAGCACAAACGGGTAACCGTAGTCGCCCAGTCCGCCCCACCCGACCTCTGTGAAACCGGTCTTTGTAGCCAGCATACCGAAGTCGGTCGTCGCGTATTCGCGCCAGTACGGATCGCCACCTACCACCTGATTCCAATAGTCGGCATTCCAAAGCTGGCCCTGATCATGCGCGGTATACGACTTCACATCGGCCATCAGCAAGGCACCACCCGGCTTAAGCAGCCGGAACATTTCTGCCAACACAGCTTCCGCTGCAGCTGCCGGCAATTCATGAAACATCGCATACGAACAAACCAGATCGAACTGAGCGTCCGGTAAGCCGGTATCTTCTGCTGCCGCCTGCAGCAGCTGCCAGGAGAAGCCCTGCTCATTACCACGACGCAATGTTTGTTCGAGTTGTCTCAGGCTCAGGTCAACGGCAGTTATTGACGCATCCGGATAGGTTTCTGCCAGCGCCTGAGTAAACTGGCCACTGGCACAGCCCAGCTCAAGAATCGACTGAGGATTATCGACAGGTACAGCCTGAGCAGCTGCTACCCGCTGCGCGTGCAGGACCCCTGCCAGCGAGCGCCCGACCATGTGATAGTGCACCAACTCACCGTGCACAAAGCCCATGTAATCGTGGCCATCCCAACCACCGGCGGAGCGATGAAACTCGTAACCGTCCCAGTAGGCCGGTGGCTCGATATTATGGTATTCGATTGAACAGCTGCCGGACGACAACTCATCAAGCGCGGGCGTAACGTCGTCACGAATATCTTCAAAGGCTTCCATCGCGATATGCCCGTGACGGTCAAGCATCCATTCGCGACACAAACGCAACATACGAAAGTCGCGTTGTTCGTTCAGGCCTTCCAGCACCCGCTCTTGCATGGCCTCATAGTCTTCAACCGGGGTCTCTCCAACGAGCTCTGCCGCCTGTGCATTCACCGGTGCTTCAAGCTCGTTACTGCGCAGCCGGAGATCGATCAGGAAATCGATGCTGGCACGCCCCCGTTGTCTTAGCTCATAGTCCATGGTCCACTGCAGCCCCCGGCTTACAGAATTGAACGTCTAACCAATATAGCCAAGCGCGGGGCAGGTACACGGAAAGCGCCGCAGCTGTCCATTTCGGGGACAGCAACGCAAAAAACCGGGGGATAAGGGGCTAGTTCAGCGGCCTGTGGAAATACTTAAACAGCGCATCCACTTCCTCGTCCGTGAAGTAGATGTAGCGGTACTCGGCGACTTCAACCATGTGGTAGTCGATTTCCCGCTCGCCAAGAGCCACACCGGTACGAATCAGACGCACAAACTGTTCTTTGTTGTAGGCACGGGCAATAGCCAGATCCGGTGTGCCCGGTACACGCAGATTACCGTTATCGCTGTGACACTCGGTACACACACTTTCAGCAAGATAACGACCATGCTCAATTGAGCCGGATTCATACTCAGACGGAGTACGTGCGGCGGTATGGTCGATGAGGTCGGCAAGGTTGGGCGGCACAATGCCCTGCAACGTACGAATCTTGCCAATGGGCCACAACGTGAACTCCCCTTCGGGACCATCGACAACCGGCACGCTGCGGATGTAGGAAATCAGTGCGCCGGTTTGTTCATCGCTCATGTTGTAGAACGCAAATGACGGCATTGCCGGTTGCAGACTCGTACCGTCTGCCTTGATGCCGTGACGAATCGCACGGGCCATCTCGGCCGGTGAATTATCGCGGGCTTTATAAGTCAGGTTGGGCGCCACCGCTTTGACGCCACGGGCACCATTGATGAAGTAAGGCTTGCCCTGCAACTGATTACCGTGACACCAGAAACAACCATGAATCCAGGCCTGACGCTCGCCTTCCGCAAGCACCGCCGGATCATCGCTGACGGACACATCGATGAGCGGAACATCATAGACCCGGGTCATACGGGTCTCGATCTGGACCCAGACGTAGCTATAGGCAAGCAGCACAGCCACAGCGAGTGCGACCAGGATGTACAGCAACTTGTCAGCGAAGCGATTCATTAAGCCGTCCGGTCTGCGTCTGGCGCAGCCAAAATTCCCACAGTGATACCTGAGTCAACGTATTCAGAGTCGAATCGACACAGAATATATGTCTACAATGCGGGTATTGTTATACGTTTCGAGCCGTATCTTAGCAAGGGAGCAGCTTCTGTGCGGCAAAGCCGGTCACGTTTCCGGTCGCGCTTGAGCGCATGGGTCTCGTGAAAATGTGCAGAACTGCATTAAGTCGTATCGGATACTGAACAAAATGAAAGCCGAAGCCTTAAAACTGCCGGAGGTACTCCTCCTGACACCGACACGTCACGAAGACGGTCGGGGCTTTTTCATGGAAAGCTGGAACAAATCGGTTCTCGAAAGTCTGGGGATAGAGATCGACTTTGTGCAGGACAACCACTCCTGCTCCGGACCGCAAGGCACCGTCCGCGGCCTGCACTTTCAGACCCCGCCATTTGCACAGGCGAAACTGATCCGGGTAATCCGTGGCAGCATTTTTGATGTTGCTGTGGACATCCGTAAAAACTCACCTACTTACGGCCGGTCGGTGACAGCCACGCTCAGCGCGGATAACGCGCAACAACTGCTGGTACCGGAAGGTTTTGCTCACGGCTTTTGCACCCTGGAGCCGGACACTGAAGTGCTCTATAAAGTAAACAACTATTACTCCGCCGAACATGATGCCGGCATGCAGTGGAATGACCCGGCCCTGGGTATCGACTGGCCGGTATCGGCAAGTGATGCCGTGTTGTCCGACAAAGACAAAACCCTGCCCTCTTTCTCCGAACTGGACTCGCCGTTTTGAAGATTCTGATCACAGGTGGCTTAGGCTTTATCGGCTCGGCGCTGATCCGGCATCTGCTCGCAGAAACCGGGCACAGCATCGTCAACCTCGACAAACTCACCTATGCAGCTAACCCGGCATCGCTGCTGGGGGCCGAGGCCAGCCCTGATTACACCTTCGTGCAGGGCGATATTGCCGATACGGTATTGTTGAAAAGTATTTTCGCCGAACACCAACCCGATGCAGTCATGCATCTGGCCGCAGAGTCACATGTAGACCGTTCAATTGATTCGCCGGACGACTTCATTCAAACCAATCTGGTGGGCACCTTCCGCCTGCTGCAAGCCTCCCTTGAGCACTTCAGCAACCTCAGTGATGAGCGCAAGGCCGGTTTCCGCTTCCTGCATATCTCTACCGATGAAGTATTCGGCTCGCTGGGCGACAGCGGGAAGTTCGACGAGACCACCGCCTACAGCCCGAACTCGCCCTACTCGGCGAGTAAGGCCGGTTCAGATCACCTCGTCCGCGCCTGGCATGAAACTTACGGATTGCCGGTACTGATCACCAACTGCTCGAATAACTACGGACCCTGTCAGTTCCCTGAAAAACTGATTCCGCTGATGATTCTGAAAGCATTGGCTGGCGAATCCCTGCCGGTCTACGGCGAGGGTATTAACGTGCGCGACTGGCTGTATGTGGATGATCATGCACGCGCACTCACGACGGTTCTGGAAACCGGCAAGACCGGAGAGACCTACGCAGTGGGAGGCAACTGCGAGCGGCGCAATATTGATGTGGTCAACCGCATTTGCGAGATCATGGATGACCGCAACCCTTCCGGCGCGCCACACGCAGATCTGATCACCTATGTCACCGACCGGCCCGGACATGACCTTCGCTATGCCATCGATGCCGGGAAAATCGAGCGCGAACTGGGCTGGACGCCCGCGGAAACGTTTGAAAGCGGACTCGAGAAAACCGTCGACTGGTATCTAAACAACCCTGAGTGGTGGCAGGCTGTGCTTGACGGCAGTTATCAACTCGACCGGCTTGGCACTGCCAACGGAGCAGAGAAATGAACAAAGGCATCATCCTCGCAGGCGGCTCAGGTACGCGCCTCTATCCGGCCACTCATAGTGTCAGTAAGCAATTGCTGCCTGTTTACGACAAGCCGATGATTTACTACCCGTTGAGCACACTGATGCTCGCGGGCATCCGCGACATTCTCATCATTACCACCCCGCACGATGCGTCACAGTTCGAAAAGCTGCTGGGTGACGGCAGCCAGTGGGGCATTGCGATCAGCTACGCCGTACAACCGCAGCCCGAAGGCCTCGCTCAGGCATTTTTAATCGGCGAGAGTTTCGTTGGCGGCGACGCCTGCGCCCTGGTTCTCGGCGACAACATATACTACGGCAGCGGCTTCAGCAGTCTTCTGCAACAGGCGGCTGCCAATAATGACGGCGCTACGGTATTCGCCTATCAGGTTAACGAGCCGGAACACTTCGGCGTTGTTGAGTTCGATACTACAGGCACCGCATTAAACATCGAAGAAAAACCGCAGAACCCGAAGTCCAACTGGGCAGTAACGGGGCTGTATTTTTATGATGAACATGTCGCCGAATATGCCCGCAGTATTAAACCCTCGGCACGCGGCGAACTGGAAATCACCGACCTGAACAACATCTACCTGCAACAGGGCAAACTCAATGTTGTGCAGCTGAACCGCGGCTTTGCCTGGCTCGATACCGGCACCCATGAAACACTGCTGCAGGCCGGCGAGTTTGTGCACACCATCGAGCAACGCCAGGGCATGAAGATTGCGTCCCCCGAAGAGGTGGCTTTCCGTATGCACTTCATCGATGCGGAACAACTCGAAAAGCTGGCCGCCCCGCTGGAGAAAAGCGGCTATGGCCTGTATCTGCGGCGAATTCTGAAAGAGCAAGGCTGAGCCCGCA
>Ga0070729_10003697_pt1 | contig 17353 bp, 15 predicted proteins | sample tdDd472_FD_66725 | JGI IMG/M metagenome (GOLD analysis project Ga0070729, IMG submission 66725) | Marine sediment microbial communities from the Atlantic coast under amendment with organic carbon and nitrate - tdDd47.2 | ecosystem: Environmental > Aquatic > Marine > Coastal > Sediment | place... | reverse complement strand
ACAGAAATCGAATTTGGCCGGATTATTGATAAAACATCAAAGTCCGAACCGCTCAACCTGGTTGGTAAAACCAACCTGAAAGAACTCATCGCGATTATCGATGCGGCTGACATGCTGATCTGCCCGGACTCAGGTCCTGCACACATGGCCGCAGCAATGAATACGCCGGCCATCGGCTTGTTTGCCAGTACTAATCCGGATCGCGCAGGGTCATATCTATCCCGCAAGTGGGAAGTTAACCGCTATGCTGAAGCTGTACGCAAGTTTCTGGACAAAGATGTCAGCGAAGTAGCGTGGGGGCAGCGTGTGCGCACACCGGAAGCGATGGACCTGATCAGCCCTGAAGATGTCTGCGATGCTGCAGACCGGTTACTAACGCATTTGGGTTTCGGAAAACTGAAATAGCGGCAGATTCCACGCTCCAGTACAATTGCCCCATCGCTTTCGCGGAGCAAACCGATGATGCTGGATACCTTTAGCCCTGAACGACTCAAAGAATGCTCGAACGGTGAAGTAGGTGATTCACTGGAAGCCGGGCGCATCCCTTATTTTCCGGACTCGCCGGTACCACTGCCATCAGCTGATGACCTTGCCTTTTTGCGTGAAGAACTCCCGGGCCATTTAAAAGGTAAAAACGTCAGCTACCACCCGGAGGCAGACAACGTGCGCGGTCTGGATACTGGTACTGCGCTGTACAAGAAAGCCTATGACGTACTAACAACACACAGCCGCAATGTCACTGAGTTCTATACCGATGCAATGCCCGAGCTATTTAAAGGTGCCACCATTGCCACCAGCAGTTTCCGTCCGATTCAGGAAAAAGGCCGCAACCTAAGTGCACATGCCAGCAACGAACTGATTCACTTTGATGCAAAAGCCTATGGTGCCGTTAACGGTAATCGCATCCTTCGTTTCTTCGTCAACCTGAACCCGGAAGAAGACCGTGTTTGGGCAACCCGCGGCAACTTCCCCGACCTGTTCAAAATCTATGCTGACGAAGCAGGACTCTTGAAACGTATTCGCAAAACGGGTTTGGAACGAACCGCAATGAATGATGTGCGTACGGCACTACTAAATGGCATCAGCAAGCTGGGCATGCCTAAAGCCAAGATGCTGGATAACAGCCCATATGACCAAACCATGCGCGACTTTCATAACTTCATGAAGGACACGCCGGCGTTTCAGAGTAGTCAGGAAGGCCGCGAAGAGCTGAGCTTCCCTTCCTATTCGGCATGGACCGTATTCACCGATATGGTGAGCCATGCCTGTCTATCAGGACAGCACGCATTCATCTGGACCGCCATCGTGCCGTTGGAGAATTGCCGACACCCTGATATGGCGCCGATGAATATCATGCGAAATGCGGCTTAAGGCATGACTTCTGCAGTAGTTTCGATATAACCCAAGATATTCAGCAGCAGCGCCGGCGGTGCTGCGGTATCACAGCACGGCGAGAACCGATGCATGGACATCATCTACGGTGATATCCCGCAGGCAATTCAGGTGTCCGAGCGGGCACTCGCGTTTAAAACAAGGACTGCAGTCGAGACCAAGATGATGAATGGTTTTCTTGTCGGTCAGGGCCGGCGTATAGCCCGGCGAACTCGAACCGTAAGCAGCAATCACGTGAATACCGGCCGCCGCTGCAACATGCATCAAACCGGAATCGTTTGTAACCGCGGTTGCACACAGTCCTAACAGATCGACCGTATCTTCAAGGCGGGTCACACCTGCAAGGTTTCTGATTCCCGGGTTGCTCTGTGCAATTTCATCTCCGGCGGCGCGGTCGCCTTCGGAACCAAGCACCCAGACAGCATTGCCCGCTGCAGTTAACCGCTCAGCCAGTTCTGCAAAATATTCGATAGGCCAGCACTTAGCCGGCCCGTAACTTGCGCCAGGCATCATGCCAACGACGGGTAGTGCAATATCCAGCGAATGTTCAGCAATCAGTTTCTGTTGATTCGCAGAGTCAATGCTTAATTCAGGCTGCGGAATCACCTCCGGCATTTCACCGGGGGATAGCCCCAGAGCAACGAAACGTTTTACCGTTTGGTCGAGTACAGATTTATCGAGGGCCCGGATATCGTTCAGCAAGCCAAAGCGCATCTCGCCCCGGTAACCGGTACGTTCCGGAACATCTGCAAAAAACGGCACCAGCGCCGACTTGAACGAACGCGGCAAGGTGATTGCATGATCGTAATGCTCGTCGCGCAGGTTCTTGCCGATCTTCCGGCGCACGCCCAATGCGAACTCACCATGCCCGACCGGTAGCGCTATGCCCTTACGCACCTCCGGCATACGCTCGATCATCGGGACAGACCAGGCGGGTGCGATCACATCAATCAGTGCTTCGGGCTCGCGGTTGCGAATAGTCTTAAACAGCGCCTGCGCCATCACCATATCGCCCACCCAGGACGGGCCGACAATCAGGTACCGCTTGGCTTTAGCTGCATTCACATCAGACACCGCGTTTGCGGGCAATCAGGTCTTCCATCAGTTCTTTGGTGCGCTGCGCCGAATCTTTTACGTTGAAGTGTTCCTGTATGCGAACACGGGCTTTCTCACCCATTTCCCTGCAACTTTCGGGGTGCTCATACAACCACTGAATTTTGTCGGCAATTGCCTCCGGATTACTCACGGGGACCACAAAGCCGGTCACGCCATTCTCAACCAACTCAGGACTACCACCCGCTGTTGTAACTACCGGTGTGGTTTCATACACCATTGCCTCGATTACCGTCTTAGGCAGACCTTCGCGCTTTGTTGATGGCAGTACACTGACGTTACAAGCGGAGATAATCGCAAGCGAATCGTTACGATAACCCAGCACATGAAAACGATCCGCATACGGACTTGCGGCAATCTTGTCAGCAATATGCGGCTCATCCATCCCGCCACCGACAAGTACAAAATGAATATTGGCATCGGCGGGTAAGTGATGGGTCGCTTCGATCAGTACCGGTACGCCTTTGCGCGGCCGGTTATTTGCTACACAGCCGACTACGAACGCATCTTCGGGAACACCTATCTCGGCACGGTCAATTGGTGTGTCGTTGTACCAGTCGAGATTGTGTCCTTTGTAAACGGTTTCTGCCTTGTGCGGACTCGGGTGCACGGCTTTCACGCTATCGCGTACCGCATTTGATACACCCAGGATCAAGTCAACGCGCGGATTAAGGTGGGTCAGATAACAAGTAGGATCCCAGCGGCTTAAATTGCCGGTCTGGCCACGGTATGTCACCAAGCCAACGTGCTTCAGACCCCGCAACGCCCGGTTACAGGTGATGATCGCAGGGTTATTGAACGCATAGACAACGTCGATATCATTATTGGTGACGTAATCGCGCACATAACGCACCGATTTACGATCAAACTTTCCGGCAGGTACGAAATCGACCAGACGCACACCGGCAGCTTTAAGCTGCTCGTTATAAACGCCTTCAGCCTGAGTCATAACAGTGACATCAACACCCAGTTCCTGCATGCCGATAAAAATTTCAGCTTCAGGACGGATGCTGTTTAATGAGTCAGCGTGAGAAGTGAGAACCAGCAAACGCATGTTGTTCTCCGACAGGGGATTAAACCCGGTTGTTCGCTTTCAGGGCATCCAGATACATCGGCACACCCTGATCAATCGCGATGAAGTCATCGGTATAACCCGCCTCGCGTAATCCGGACATATCGGCTTCGGTAAAACTCTGGTAACTACCCTGCAAATTATCCGGGAACGGAATGTACTTGATATCGCCCGAGCCATTCCATGCCACAGCTGCTTTTGCCACGTCGTTAAACGGGCGTGCTGTACCGGTGCCTAAATTAAATATCCCGGATTTGTCCGGATTATCGAGCAACCACAAATTCACTTTCACCACGTCATCGACGTGAATAAAGTCCCGACGCTGCTCGCCATCACCGAAACCATCGCACCCGCCAAACAACCGGACTTCGCCTTCATCACGCAACTGGCGATAAAAATGCAGCATCACACTTGCCATGCCGCCTTTATGCAATTCATTCGGGCCGTATACATTGAAGTAACGTAAACCGGCGATCTGGATTTTTGCATCATCAATGACGCGTCTTACGTACTGATCGAACACCAACTTCGACCAGGCATAAACATTGATCGGACTTTCCGTTTCAGGAGTAATGCGGAAATCAGTACCGGCACCGTAAACTGACGCAGACGATGCATAGATAAACGGAATGTCTTTCTTAAGGCAGTAATTCAGCAGGTACTTTGAGAACTCGAAGTTCACCCGCATCATGTATTCACCGTCCCACTCAGTGGTAACTGTACACGCACCCTGATGAGAAACAGCATCGATATCCCATGGCAGATCTTCACCTGTCTGCAACAGGTACAGAAAATCTTCATAGTGCATGTAGTCAGCAATAATGCAGTCGGCCAGATTGAAACTCTTATAGCCGTCTTCCATATCATCGACCACGACGATATCCGTGCGACCTTTCTGGTTCAGACCCTTAACAACGTTGCTGCCGATAAAACCGGCGCCGCCAGTAACAATAATCATGCGTTTATTCTCTTTTTTACCGCAGAATCTCTGCGGGAAGACGTTTCAGATACTGCTATCGCGCCATTCTACCTTATCGATAGCTTATAACGAGGCTGCCAGCATATTCTGATACAGCAATTCGTAACGCTTACCCATGCGCTCCGGTGTGTAGTGCTCGGCCGCTTTCTTATTAACAACTGACATTGCCGGAGCCAGCTGCTCTTCACGTTTGAAGCGTAGCACTGCCTGTAACATGGAACTTGTGTCGTTCGGTTCAAACAGGTATCCGTTCACACCATCTTCAATGATCTCGGGAATACCCCCCACCCGCGTGGCTACAACCGGCAGGCCAAACTCCAGCGCATCAAGCAACACAGAGCCCAGTCCCTCATGGCGGGACGGATAAATAAATACATCCATCGCAGCCAGATAATCACCCACATTGTCGACATGCCCGGCAAACCGGACATTAGGCAGACCTGCAGCCGCTTCACGCAGCATCTGCTCGTCCGAACCACCACCAACAAGCAAAAAGATCACGTCAGGATCACTACCGAGGCAACGTCTGGCAATGTCGATAATCTGCAACTGACCTTTATGGGAATCCACCAGAGCACCGACATGACCAACAACCAGCTGCGCGCCCTGCGCCGCTAACTCCTCCCTCAAAGCGCCGCTGCGCTGAGCATTAACCCGCAACGCGCTACTGCAATCGGGGATGACCTGGACATCAAGATTCGCGTCGAGCGCATGCAATGAATTTTCAATTGCCTTAGATACCGCTACCAAGCGACCGGCACGGCGATAGGCGGAACGGTTAATAAAATTATGGCGCGGCCCTTTCTGCACCCGGCGCGTCACCAAATAAGGAATGCCGCTAAAAAAGCTTTGCAACCAAACGGGTTTGATCGCCCGCCCCTGATGCACATGAATCAGGGTCGCATCGTCAAATGCGCGGGCAGAAGACAATATGCCGCCATTCGTGCCATTAATATCGAGGCCGGGAATGTCGCCGCAACGCTCGGCAAGTGCCTCACCCTCTCGCGCAACCAGCAACTGCCGCCAACCGGCATTCGCAAGATGCCGAATCAACAGTTCAGTCTGTCGCTCGCCCCCGCGGAAACCGGGAGCAAGGTTAATGTGTGCAATACAGGGGCTCGAAGCGCTCAAGACACGCGACTCATTGTTTATTCTGGCTACGCTGGTCGCGGGCGTAGCATTTCATGCAACGATAGAACACGCCGCTTGCATCACTCCACGCAATGACCACGCCACGCCAACCGTCCAGCATTCCGAGGCGCAGTACGTAGCTACGCAGAAATGCCCACTTCGCTTTCAGAATAGATGTAAACGGTCCGTGACCTTTAGAGCCTTCCTGCACGCGCAACTCGGTATAGCGGTCGATCTTCACCAGGAACTGGCTAATCTCTTCAACAGCACGATGCTTGATCGGTGACTGCAAACGCTGAATGTTTGCGCCCGGCTGAGGTATCACATTCTCGTGTACCATCGCCTCGTTGTAGCCATGCACCGTCCGGTTGTACAAACGCGGCAACCAATCGTTGCCCCAGCCGGAATGCTTAATATGCTTGCCCATGAAATAGTTCTGACGCAGCACTTCATACAGGTGTTCAGATCCGCCCAAGTCTTTACTGCGCAGTTCTTCAACCAGTTCGGGCGTAACCCTCTCGTCGCTATCGAGTGACAGAATCCAGTCGTTAGCAGCGAAGCCGGCCGCTTTATTCTTCGTCGGGCCGAAACCTTCGAATGCGCCCCGCTCCAGACGCACATTGGAGAATTCTTGCGCGATCTCTACAGTCTTATCAGTAGAGCCGTTTTCGTAAACAACAACCTCGGGAAACTCGGCAAGACTTTGCAGGCACTCCGCCAACGTCGCTTCCGAGTTGTGCGCAATGATGACGGCGGAAATGCCACTAAGATTTGATGCAGAAGACATATCGTGGAGTATAACAAGTCGCCCGAATAACGCGCTTCTACACCCTCAATCAGCCGCCGAGATAATGATCCCAAAGCGCAGTAACCTCTGCGGCCTCATCCGCCACCTGCTCACGCGCGATCAGTGGTGACTTGCTAACCAAGGCAAAGCGGTGCAAATGGCTCCGGTAATCGCGATAGATATCGGCAAGCCGCGCGGCATGATCCGTCTGCATGATGCCCGCCTCTGCCAGAGCATCGAGCTGGCGAACATTGTCGGACCAAAACATTAAATCTTTGTTATTTCGAGCATTTTCAAGCACCAGATACTGGACCATAAACTCGATATCGATGACGCCACCAACACCCTGCTTAATATGGAATTCGGTCTCGGTGCTCTTATCAAGCTCACCGCGCATACGCTTACGCATTTTCAGTACGTCCTCGCGTAGCGTATCGAAATGCACGAACTCGGTTAGCGCTTGCTGACGAACCGCATCGAATTTTTCCTTCACGGATTCAGGGCCGGCAATTGCACGACTGCGCAACAACGACTGATGCTCCCAGGTCCAGGCATCGTCTTTCTGATACTTCGTAAAAGCTTTCAGACTGCAAACCATCTGCCCGGAGTTGCCACTCGGGCGCAGACGCGTATCGACCTCATACAAAACACCGGACAAAGTCTGCATGGTCAGCATATGGATCAGGCGCTGTGCAAGACGCGCGAAATACACTGTGTTATCGAGCGGTCGCTCGCCATCGGACATCTGCTGCTCGCCTTCCGAATCGTGCACGAACACCAGATCGAGGTCAGAACCATAGCCCAGTTCCCAACCACCAAGCTTGCCATAACCAAGTACGGCAAAAGATGCGGGTCGCGGACCATCGTGATCAACACAGGTCGGCTGACCGTGTTTCGCGACCATCTCCTGCAACGAAAGATCGAGTGCCGCCTGCACCACCAACTCGGCGATATCAGTGAGCCGGTCACTAACATGCATCAGCGGCATCGCCTCACTCAAGTCAGCAACAGCTGTACGAAATACCGCGGCTTGCTGGAAGTTACGAATCGCCTCCAAAATACTTTCCGGGTCGTCGGCATCGGCATCGCGCATGCGCATCGCCAGATCCGTTTCCAGATCCGCACGTGAAGGCGCTTGCGTGAAAATACGCTGATCCAGCAGCTCATCCAGTAACAGCGGGTGTACTGCAATCTGGTGTGCCAGAAAATCACTACGGGCAGACAAACTAACCAGCCGTTTCAGTGCCGCGGGATTCTCGTTCAACAATGCAAAATATGCCGAGCGGCGACCAATCGCTTCGACTATGCGCAGACAGCCTTCCAGAGCAATATCGGGGGAAGGCTCAGCCGCACTCGCCACCACCATCTGAGGTAACAGGCGATTGAGGCGCGCCTGACCCGGCTCATCGAGACGCTGAATCGCGGAGTTACGCCTCAATATATCTAACCGCTCCGCTGTTTTAGCCGGGTCTTTAAAACCGTATTCAGCGAGTTGCTCGATCACCGCATCATTGTCGGACGCGGTGAGATGCAGATTCGGATCAGCGGATTCGACCGGTGCGTCTTCGTCACTGCGCCGCAAGGTACTATTGAAATGCTCCTGCACCCGGTCACGATGCCGGTCGAGTCTTTCCATTAACGTGTCCCAATCAGGCACGTCCATCGACAAGCACAAGCGAGCACGATTGAGTTCATCTTGCGGCAGTTCATGAGTCTGGCGATCGGCAATAGCCTGAATATGGTTCTCCACCAGACGCAGATAACAGTATGCGTCAGCCAGCTCATCCGCCACCTCCGGAGGTAACAACTCGTGTACCGCCAGCTCTTTTAGGGCCGGTAACAAGCGACGCTCACGCAAGGACTGGATGCTACCGCCACGAACCAGCTGCAGAGTTTGAACAATAAACTCAACTTCGCGAATGCCGCCCGGGCCGAGCTTGACGTGATTCTTCATGCCACGCTTGCGACCTTCGGCTTCAATCATAGCTTTCATTTCGCGCAATGAATGGAACACGCCGTAATCCAGATAACGCCGGTAAACAAAGGGGCGCAGAATGTTTTCATAGAAAGCATCTACGTCATCCCAGTCGTTCACCACACGCGCTTTCACATAGGCGTAACGTTCCCAGTCACGACCGTGACTCATCAGGTATTCTTCAAAAGCAGACTCGCTGACTGCCAACGGACCACTGGTGCCAAACGGGCGCAACCGCACGTCAACGCGGTAAACAAAGCCATCGACCGTCCGCTCATCAAGCAATTTGATTACACGCTGGGCCACCAGCCGAAAATACTCTGGTGCGGTTACCGACTGGCGACCACCCTGAGTTTCAGCTGCTTCGCTGAACACAAATACCAGATCGATATCGGAAGAAAAATTCAGTTCGCCGCCACCGAGCTTGCCCATACCAAGGATCACGAACTTACTTTCGTTACCTTCCGGGGTTATCGGTTTACCGTAGCGATCGAGCAGACTCTCTTCCGACCAGCGTAGCGCCGCCCGCATCGTAGCGTCAGCCAGTGCCGAAAGATCACGTAAGGTCTCTGACAAATCTGCCAGCGCGTTCAGATCACGCCAGGCTATGCGCACCAATTCGCGATGCCGGAACAGGCGCAACTCGCGTTTAATGTCTGCTTCGTCTGCAACACCCCCGGTAACAGCGATACAACGCTGCTCCAGTTCGTCCGGCTCAAGCGCACGCAGCACATCGCCTGATTCCAGCAACTCTGCTGCCATCTGCGGATAGCGGGCCAACGTCTCGGCGATATACTCACTGCAGGCCAGAGCCCGCAGCAAAGAAGGGGCAGCATCGTCAGGCACCACCAATTCAGACAAGCGTTCAACCGCCAGGCCAGCCACGTCATGTAGCGGCTCTGGTAACGTGTCGATAAGACCTGCAAGTTTTGTACTCATCCGCTCATCTTGTTTTCTGGAAGTGTGCTTTGCAAGTCAGGTGTTTCCGCAATATCGTACGGTTCAAACATCCTGCCACCCTTAGTGCATACTCTAGCTACCGCAGCATCAGACCCGCACCGACTAAATTGTGAATGTGAAACCATCTCCCATCATCAGGCACATCATTGGTGTGCTGCTACTCACAATACTGGCGCCGCTGACTAACGCGCACGACGAAGACCTCACCAAACCCTCGGATAAAGTTACTGACCGGAGGTTCGTACTGGGTATCGCCGCCTCATACAACCGCTTCGACACCAACGTAAAGTTCACGAATAAAGAGAAAGACATCAGCCTGTTTATTGATGCTGAACAATCGCTGGGGCTACCGGAGAGTAATGTCAGCCCCATGCTGTATGGCACATGGCGCATTAACAACAAGCACAGCATGGGCTTCAACGTATTCAGAGCTAGCCGCGAAGGGTCGATTTTTGCGGTTGATCTGGATATCCGTGACATTAACGTCACCGGCAATATCGGGATGAGCGACAAATCGACGTTCTATTATATGAACTACGGCTACACCTTTGTTGAAAATCCCACCTCCCGCGTGCGCGGCATTCTGGGTCTGTACGGCGTAGATCTGAAACTAGGGATTGATGCTGCCGGTACAATTACCGTCAAAGATGCTCCTGTAACCAGCGGCAGATACTCTGAAGAGCTCAACCAACTCATTCCACTGCCCATTATCGGACTCGACTTCTTCTTTGCCGCTACCGACAAATGGGGTCTAGGCTCACGCTTCGCATTCATCGGGGGCTCCTATAGTGATTACAGCGCACTAATTGTTGATGCCCGGATAATGGCCCGCTATCAGATGAGCAAACACGTAGCGCTGATGACCGGTGTTAACTACTTTAACGGCGACATCGACATCAATTCCGAAGACGAGCGCTGGGAAGTCCGCTACGGCTATGACGGGGTCTTTCTTGGCCTCGACTTCAACTGGTAAGCAAATCCACCCCATAAAAAAAGCCCCGCAAAGCGGGGCTTTTTTCTTTCCTTAACAGGAAAAACTTACATCATTCCTGGCATGCCGCCGCCCATATCAGGCATTGGAGACATTGGAGGCGCATCCTTCATAGGAGCTTCAGTAATCATGCACTCGGTTGTCAGCAGCAGACCGGCAACAGAAGCCGCGTTCTGCAGAGCAGAGCGGGTTACTTTAGCCGGATCAATGATGCCCATTTCAACCATGTCGCCATAATTGCTGGCTGCAGCATTGAAACCGTAGTTACCTTCACCACCGGCAACTTCGTTCAGTACTACTGAAGAATCACCACCAGCGTTTGCAACGATCTGACGCAGAGGCTCTTCCATCGCACGACGCAGAATCGCAATACCAACGTTCTGTTCGTCATTGATACCTTCAACACCGTCCAAAGAAGCTTTTGCACGGATCAGCGCAACGCCACCACCGGCGACAACACCTTCCTGTACAGCTGCGCGGGTTGAATGCAGAGCATCTTCAACACGGGCTTTCTTCTCTTTCATTTCGATCTCAGTTGCAGCGCCAACTTTAATGACAGCAACACCGCCGGAAAGCTTAGCAACACGTTCCTGCAGTTTTTCACGATCGTAATCAGAAGAAGAGTCTTCGATTTCACGGTTGATGTTATCAACACGTTCTTTGATCTCAGCAACCTGACCAGCACCATCGATGATGGTAGAAGTTTCTTTGTTAACCTGAACTTTCTTCGCTTCACCCATATCTTCCAGGGTAGCTTTTTCAAGGCTCAGACCAACTTCTTCAGAGATCACCTGACCACCGGTCAGAACAGCGATGTCCTGCAGCATAGCTTTACGACGGTCGCCGAAACCAGGAGCTTTAACAGCACATACTTTAACGATACCGCGCATGTTGTTAACAACCAGAGTTGCCAGCGCTTCGCCTTCGATGTCTTCAGCAATGATCAGCAGCGGACGACTTGCTTTAGCAACAGCTTCCAGCAATGGCAGCAGATCACGGATGTTAGAGATCTTCTTGTCGAACAACAGAATGAACGGATTTTCCAGATCAGCTGTCTGTGCGCCTGCATCGTTGATGAAGTATGGAGACAGGTAACCGCGGTCAAACTGCATGCCTTCAACGATATCCAGTTCATTTTCGAGACCTGAACCTTCTTCAACAGTGATAACGCCTTCTTTACCAACTTTAGACATTGCTTCAGCGATGATTTCGCCAACAGCTTCATCTGAGTTAGCAGAGATCGTGCCAACCTGAGCAATCGCTTTTGAGTCTTCGCAAGGCTTAGACAAAGCGGCAATGCTTTCAACTGCAGCAGTTGTGGCTTTATCGATACCGCGCTTCAGATCCATCGGGTTCATACCCGCTGCAACTGATTTCAAGCCTTCACGCAGAATAGCCTGAGCAAGAACAGTCGCAGTAGTAGTACCGTCACCGGCTACGTCAGAGGTCTGGGAAGCAACTTCCTTAACCATCTGAGCACCCATGTTCTCAAATTTATTTTCCAGCTCGATTTCTTTAGCAACAGATACACCATCTTTAGTTACGGTAGGTGCGCCGAATGCTTTATCGAGAATTACGTTACGTCCTTTAGGACCCAGAGTGACCTTCACAGCGTTAGCAAGAACGTTCACACCTGCGAACATTTGCTGACGAGCGTCATCACTAAATCTGACATCTTTAGCTGCCATGTTTAAAATTCCTCTATATAAAAACTATTGCGATGAGCTCTTAGCTGACTACAGCCAGAATCTCTTCTTCGCGAATAACAAGATAGGTTTCGCCACCGTCTTTGATTTCCTGACCGCTGTACTGGCCAAAGAAAACGACGTCGCCGGCTTTAACAGCCAGGGCACGAAGCTCACCGTTATCCAAAGGTTTGCCTTCACCAACAGCAATGACTTCACCTTTTGCAGGCTTTTCAGTTGCTGAATCAGGAATCACGATGCCACCGGCGGTGGTACGCTCTTCTTCCATACGCTTAACGATCACACGATCGTGAAGTGGACGAATACTCATTCGTTGTTCTCCAAAATTTAAAATCGAGAGCGGGTCTGAAACATTGAATTTATGCGGGTTTCGCTTGTTCTTCGGGTTTCAGCCCGGAGCTGTTATTAGCACTCTATGCGAGTGAGTGCTAATCATAGGGGCAAGATTTGCTTTTTCAAGGGTGAGCCCCGATTAATGCAGAATAGTGACGCATGCAATGACAACACCCCGCCTCAGGGCTATTCTCAGCAGCTAAGCAGATACTCTTCGGCATTAGGGCGCGGAAGATCTTACCTAAATTATTGTATTTATTAGAAATATCGATTTATGGGCGAACAACCAGACACTCTATTAGTGCAAACCACCTGTCCGGACCTGGAATCCGCACGCGGCATGGCCCGCGCGTTGCTGGATCTGCGTCTGGCCGGTTGTATCAATCTAATCAATAATATAGAGAGCCACTACCGCTGGGAAGGCGAGACCAAGCAAGGCGAAGAAGTATTGATGCTGATCAAAACGCCGGCCGACCGCTACCCGGCGCTGCAGCAGTGGGTTGCCGAGAACCACCCTTACGAACTTCCGGAGATCATTGCAGTCGATGTAACAACCGGATTGCCTGCCTACCTGAAATGGATCAATGAATCAGCCCGGGTGTAACCAGGGTTTGATCAGGATCTAAACAGGCCTCAGAACTCAAATCAGTGACTCTTCTTTTGAAACTTATTAAAGCCCCTCTGCTATGGATCACCCTGCTGCTTGCCGGGCTCGCGGTTGCAGAGACTCCGCTACGTCCGGAGAAAGCGTTTCAATACGAGGTCACAGCCAACGCGAACGACATCATCGTCAGCTGGAGCATCGAACCCGGTTACTACTTGTATAAAAAGCGCATGAGCTTCGCTACCGAATCAACCGGGGTTACGTTGCAGAAACCTGTTTACCCTGCCGGTGAAACTCATGAAGACGAGTTCTTCGGTAAGTCCGAGGTCTATCGCGACCAAGCCGACATTCGCATTCCGTATTCAGGTAGCGGGCCGATAACCCTGATCATCAACTCACAGGGCTGTGCCGACATGGGCCTGTGCTATCCGCCGCAAGCCTGGACCGCGGAAGTCGATTTGCCAGGCAACAGCAGCGGCAATAACGGCCTACCTTCATTTATAAAGCCGGCAGCATCAGCAAGCGGCCTGGGCGGAGATCAGCCACTACCCGCGGAACAAGCTTTCGTCGTCAGCGAGCGTGCTATTGATGCCTTCACCGCCGAGCTGCGCTGGGACATTGCCGACGGCTATTACATCTACAAAGATCAGATCAAACTCCGTGCGTTAAACAATGACATTCAGGCGGGCATCCCGGTATTGCCGGAAGGTACGCTTGTTGATGACATCGAATACGGTATGACGCAAGTCTATTACGGCGAAGTCATTGCAAAACTACCTCTGTCGCGCGCCACACCGGATGCAACAACGCTCGAACTCGAACTGGAATTTCAGGGCTGTAAAAAAGGCAGTATCTGTTACCCACCGCAAAAATCCGTACACCTGATTAACCTGCCACAAGGCTCTGCCAGTGATGCGGTCGCTATCGATTTGCCTGAATCGGAACAGGGTCGCCTCGCTTCGATGATTGCCAACGGCAACATACTGACAGTCATGAGCGTATTTCTGGGGCTCGGTCTGCTACTCGCATTTACACCTTGCGTATTGCCAATGGTGCCGATTCTTTCCGGCATCATCGCCGGGCAAGGCAAAGACATAACCGCTGCACGTGGCTTCGCGCTGTCATTAACTTATGTGCTCGGCATGGCTTTGACTTACACCCTTGCCGGCGTGCTGTTTGCCGCGGCTGGTCAACAAGTGCAGGCAGCTTTACAGCAACCCGCGATCATCATCGGTGTAACGCTACTGTTTCTCATTCTCGCTGCAGCGATGTTTGGCTTCTTCACGCTGCAAATGCCTGCGGCGCTACAAACCCGCATCAATGCACTAAGCGGTGCACAACAAACCGGCACGTTCATCGGTACCGCTGTCATGGGTGCTTTATCTGCGCTGGTTGTTACCACCTGCGTTGCACCACCGCTGGTTGCAACACTCACGGTAATTGCCGAAACAGGCGATGTTGTACGCGGCGGTTCTGCTCTCTTCGCACTAAGCATCGGCATGGGATTACCTCTGCTGGTGATCGGCACATCAGCCGGCAAACTCATTCCGAAAGCCGGCGCCTGGATGGATACCGTTACCGAACTGTTCGGCTTCATGATGCTCGGTCTGGCCATCTGGATGCTGGAGCGCTTACTGCCCGGCAACATCACGATGCTGCTGTGGGGCTCATTACTACTCGCATTCGCAGTGCGCGCATTTATGCGTCTCGCGGGCATTGCGAAAATTGCTTTATCAGCTATCGCCCTTGTCTACGGCTGCGTGATTCTTGCCGCTGCCTATCAGGGCGGTACCAACCCGCTGCAAGCCATCGCAGTGATCAGTGGCGAGCAACAGAAGCATCTGGAATTCGTTCGCATAAAAACGGTGGCTGATCTGGAAGCGCAACTCGAGCAAGCCGCTGCAAATGGTCAAACCACGATGCTCGACTTCTATGCCGACTGGTGCGTGTCGTGCAAAGAGATGGAGCACTACACGTTTACCGACACCGTTGTTCAGGAATCACTAAGCGACACCGTGCTGCTGCAGGCAGATGTCACCGCCAACGACAAAGATGATCAGGCGCTGCTGCAAGCAATGGGTATCTTTGGTCCGCCGACTATTATTTTCTTCGACAGCAATGGTGAAGAAGTGGCCGGCCAACGCGTTATCGGTTTTCAATCTGCTGAAGTCTTCAATGAACATCTGGCTACCGCGCTGCGCTAGCAAGCGTTAGACTACGCGCCATGTCCAGACCCGTATTTAATCTTCCGAACGTTCTTGCCGTTGCCGGTGGCCTTGCTGCCGGACTGATACTGGCGAATTACCTGCGCACCCCCCCTGAAACATCGGGCGGGCATGATCACGAACACCACAATCATGAACCTGAAGTTATGGAGCTCGGCGAGCCGCCGGAAGTAGAAGCTGCTGTTACGCATCTGCCACCAATCGCGCTGCCCGACCTGAAAGGCGAAGTGCGCGAGTTAAAGGAATGGTACGGCCGCCCAATGATCGTCAATTTCTGGGCCACATGGTGTGCGCCTTGTCGCCGCGAGATGCCGTTGTTGCAACTCACGCACGACACTGCCGGCGATCTCGGGCCGCAGGTTATCGGGATTGCTGTCGACCGCACCGACGACGTGATCAGCTACGTCGCCGAATCGGGCTACACCTACCCGATGGTCATCGGGCAACAGGAAGCACTGGATATCACGGAGCAGTTTGGGTTCGATTTCCTCGGACTGCCGCTGACTATTTTCGCGGCAGCAGACGGCGAGATTCTGAAAATCCATATCGGCGAAGTGCATGCCGAACAGTTGCAGCAGTACCTGATGTCGGTAAGCCAGCTGCAGGCGGGTGAAATCGACGTGATAACCGCAAAAGAGCAAATGGCAGCGGTAGAATCCGCTGAATAAGCACCGGATTACTCCGGAATCTGCCCGTTCTACCCCTGATTTGACAAAATAACCCGCGCAAAATCGCTGAAATGCGCTTTATTTGTCGCGGAATTCCGTTATCATGCGCCTATCTTCGCTTAACTGAGCTATTTCGAGCTGCAACCCATGGCATCTATACTGCTTCTAAACGGCCCCAACCTGAATCTGCTGGGCACACGTGAACCTGAAATATACGGTGCCACCACGCTCAGCGACGTTGAAGCACAGACTGCCAAAGTGGCCGAATCCCTGGGACACACCCTGGATGCTTTTCAGGCCAACGGCGAAGATAAGCTGGTCGATAGAATCCACAGCGCTGCCGGCAACACCGATTTCATTCTGCTGAATCCGGGTGCGTTCACTCACACCAGCGTAGCGCTGCGTGATGCGATTCTCGGCACCGCGATTCCATTTATCGAAGTACACATTAGCAATGTTTACGCACGCGAAGATTTTCGTAAACAGTCTTATTTTTCAGACGTAGCTGTTGGCACCATTACCGGCCTTGGCATTCAAGGCTATGAGTTGGCGCTGCTGGCTGCAGACAATTTTCTAAAAACTAATTAACAAAGCTTAAACCGACAGGAAGCCGCAACATGGATATCCGTAAAGTCAAAAAACTGATCGAGCTACTGGAAGAATCCGGTATTGCCGAAATCGAAATTACTGAAGGCGATGATGCTGTTCGCATTAGCCGTTACCCGGCAACTGGCCAGGTCGCCGCTCCGGTTGCAATGCCGGCTGCAGCTCCTGCACCGGCAGCAGCACCAGCTGCCGCCGCTCCGGCGGCCGCAGAAGCCGCGCCCGCAGCGCCTGCCGCAGCAGGTCATCAGGTTACCGCGCCAATGGTCGGTACCATGTACTCCTCGCCATCGCCCACTGCCGAAGCGTTCATCAAAGTAGGTGACACGGTCGCTGTTGGTGACACTCTGTGCATCATCGAAGCCATGAAAATGATGAACCAGATCGAAGCAGACGTCGCAGGCAAAGTGCTTTCTATCGAAGTACAAAATGGCGAACCGGTTGAGTTCGGCCAGACCCTCGTCGTCATCGGCTAAGACAATAAACTGAACGGCGGTTTCCCGCCGGTCAGGTATCGAGAAGCTAATACAATGCTAGAGAAAGTTCTTATAGCCAATCGCGGCGAAATCGCACTGCGTATTCAGCGCGCCTGCCGCGAGCTTGGCATTAAAACCGTCGCGGTTCATTCAACCGCTGACGCAAATCAGAAACACGTGTTGCTTGCAGATGAGACAGTTTGCATCGGTCCGCCACAGTCGACCGACAGCTACCTGAACATGCCGGCAATTATCAGCGCCGCAGAAGTCACCGATGCCGGTGCGATTCACCCCGGCTACGGCTTTCTCTCAGAGAACGCCGACTTTGCCGAGCGCGT
>Ga0070729_10003695_pt1 | contig 17365 bp, 15 predicted proteins | sample tdDd472_FD_66725 | JGI IMG/M metagenome (GOLD analysis project Ga0070729, IMG submission 66725) | Marine sediment microbial communities from the Atlantic coast under amendment with organic carbon and nitrate - tdDd47.2 | ecosystem: Environmental > Aquatic > Marine > Coastal > Sediment | place... | reverse complement strand
ACAAGAACTTGAAAACAGCTTTTTTCTTTACCGTAGCGCTGCTATGCTAAAGAAAAAACCAGTTCCCAAAACCTCATTCCTTCAAATTTCGCCTCAAAAAATCATTCTTAAACAACTTCAAAGCCTATTCAGAATGGGTTAAATTTGTTGGGAAAATAAACTAGCCCATGAAGTTGAACTGGATGAAAGCTTTACCATTCTCTTGGTACTACCTACTGGTGGTCGCTTTTATCCTAGGCACGATCCAGCTGTTGCAAGAATATATTGATTATGTGATGAATCAATACGATTATGACTTTAGTTGGTATTTTATCAGCGTCAAATTTTACGGAGGGCATTTAAGTTGGGTAATCCTAGCACCGCTGGTCTATCAGCTAGCGCAAATGTTGGTCGATTGGTTATCACAAAAGGACTGGTGGCGGTTCGGGCGTATTATCGGATGGGCTTTATTGCTCGTCTTACTGCGAGTAGTGGTCTTTACCATTTTGGCAGATGTATTCAATGCCTTTAAACTCGGCTATTTTACCAGCTGGTGGCAAGAAAATAGAAGGTCTACGTTTTTAGTAAGAAGCTTTTTGAGCCTCGTTCAGCTGATCATTTTTGCTGGTTTTTTCGTGACCTTCACGATCTACCAAAACTATCAGCAAAAGGAAAAAGAACTGGATCGGGCGCGTCTGGATGCGCTCTTGATGCAGTTGCAACCTCATTTTTTGTTTAATACCCTTCATTCCGTAGCCGCTTTAATTGATTGGGATTCGAAGGCGGCACAAAAAATGATTGCTCAATTGGGTGATATATTGCGACAATTGCTCAAGAACGAAAACCGGCACCTGGTGCCGCTGGAAGAGGAAATTAGATTTATCAAGAACTACCTAGAAATTGAGCAAATACGTTTTCAAGACCGCTTGCAAGTCCACATTGATATAGCACCGAATACTACAGCCGCTTTGGTGCCCAACCTTCTCCTACAGCCGCTAGTGGAAAATGCCCTGAAACATGGTTTGGCCAAAAAGATGGAGAATGGGAGAATCCACATTACGAGCAGCCTATTGGAGAATGGGCATTTACAAGTACAAATCTGCGACAATGGGGCCGGGTTTGATCCCAAGCAGGAAACCGGACACGGACTAGGAGTAGGACTCCAGAATATCGAAAAACGATTGAGGCAACAATATGGAGATGCGCATCAATTTACAATAGAGACTGAAGAGGGAAAAGGATGTACGATTATTATTCAAATTCCATTTAGCATATCAGATGATTAGAGCGATCATAGTAGATGATGAATGGCTCGCCAGGAAACGGTTGGAAACTTTGCTGGGAGCCTACGAACAAATTAGGGTGGTAGCTAGCTGTCGCAATGGTGCCGAGGCCTTGGAACATATTCCACTGAAAGAACCCGACCTAGTCTTCATGGATATCCAAATGCCGGATATAGACGGACTCACAGTGGTAAAACAACTGAATCTACCTTCTCCGCCAGCTATTATTTTCACCACTGCTTTCGACGAATATGCGATACAGGCTTTTGAAGTAGAAGCCATCGATTACTTGCTAAAACCTTTTGATGAAGATCGACTAAAAGTAGCATTAGATAGAGTTTTAAATCGACTCGACTTATTGCGAACAGCGGGATTTCAACAACAGTTAATGCGACTAGTGGAAACACACCAGCAACAACTAAAAGGCGAGGAGCTGGTCTACCTCGAACTCAAAGAGAAAGGCCGAAACATCCGAGTGTCCATCGATGATATTTACTACTTCCAATCCGCTGGAAACTATATTGCCTTGCATACCTTGAAGCGCAAATATCTTTATCGAATTAGTATGAATGCCCTGGCCGAGCAATTGCCCGCACCTCACTTTCTCCGGATTCATCGATCCTATTTACTCAATACCAAATACATCGCTGCGCACCGCTATTTAAACAATAATGAATTTGAGTTTACCCTCAAAAATGAAGTGCGACTGCTATCGAGCAAATCTTACAAACCTACCATCCTGGCCTATTTGAACGCTCACACCTAAGCATCGCTTTTCTCTTTGTCCCTAATTTTTCTACTCATCACAAATAACTTTCATAGGCTTGGTGATAGCCCTAATTTCGTATGGCATTCGGATAAGAAGCCAGTGGCCAGCTACGAGACTTACATCCCACTTCGACAGTATCGCTCCTGTTTGCTGCCCGCTAAATATCTATAGGCACAACTTGCTTTATTTCTAAACAGAAAATTTTAATATGAAAATCACCTACGTACAAATCACCCGACTGTTTATTCTAGTATTATGGCTTGGTGTCAGCGCTATACAACTGCAAGCGCAAGGCCTAGCCACCCCCCGCGTAAGCCCCCCCGCTGAACTGAAACAAACGATTGGTTTAACTGAAATCGTCGTCAACTACGCTCGCCCCAAGGTAATCCGAGATGGTCAAGATCGTACCGGAAAGATTTGGGGACAAGCGGCTTGGTATGGATTTATTGATGCGGGCGGCGGGAAAATTCCTTGGCGCGCCGGAGCCAATGAAAACACACTAATTTCTTTTTCTGATGATGTTAAAGTAGAAGGCAAGGCACTCAAAGCCGGTCAATACGGATTGTATATGGCCCTATCAAAAGAAGGCAAGGCGACTTTGATCTTCTCGCACAAAACGGATGCATGGGGAAGCTTCGGTTATAAAGAAGCGGATGATGCCCTCCGAGTGGACGTTGAGATGAAGGATAATCACTTTGTTAATCCGCTGACCTATGACTTTACTGAACTAGGAAATGATTATGGCATTATGGCCTTGTCCTGGGAGAAAAAACAAATCCCCTTTAAAATCGAAGTAGATGTCAAGGAGGCAGTCTTGGCCAACTTCAGGAAGCAGTTGAAGAAAGAGGGAGGCTCCTCTTGGCAGGCACTTAATAGGGCAGCGGCCTACTGCGCTGGACTTAATTTCAATCACAAAGAAGCGCTAGAATGGGTCGAAAAGTCAGTCCATGCGGATAAAAATATCCGAAACATGTCGACCAAAGCGCAGCTGCAATATCAAATGGGAAATAAAAAGGAGGCTTTCGCTACGACCGATGATATTGCCCAAAAAGCAGACAATGCGCAGCTCAATAACCTGGGCTATCAAATGCTGCAAATGAAAGAATTTGAAAAGAGTATCGCCTATTTTGAGTTGAATGTCGAAAGAAACCCCAAAGATGCTAATGTATATGATAGTCTGGGCGAAGCCTATATGCTCAAAGGCGATAAGAAAAAGGCCATTAAAATCCTAAAAAAAGCATTGACACTTAATCCTGCGGATAATGTTAAGCAAAATTCATTGGCCAATTTGAAGAAAATGGGCGTAGAGATGAAGGAGAGTCATTAAGAGATCCAACAGATAAAGATATTAGCAGTGGTGAAAACCATTATGGAGGCTGTTGTCCTGGCTTGGGCACGGCCTTTTTTAATCAAAATCAAAATCAAAATCAAAATCAAAATGAAAATGCCAATGCCAATGAAAAACCAGGGCCATCGCCGCTTCCGCCCTTGAGCTCCAGCTGGGTACCTGTCCCGTCCTTGCCTTTCGACAGCTCCTGTTGTCAGCAAGCCTAAAACACCAACAAGCGCTCCATTTTCGCCTTCACTTTCTCCACATTAGGCAACATCGCTTCCTCCAACACGCTGTTCAATGGAATAGCGGGGAGGTTTTCGGCTCCCATCGTCATCACGGGGGCATCCAGGGCGGTAAAGCATTTTTCTTGGATTAAGCCGGCCAGGCTTCGGGCGAAGGAGCTATTAGTGGCTTCTTCGGTGAGGACGAGGCAGCGATTGGTTTTGCGGACGGAGGCGAAGATAGCCTCCTCATCCAGGGGGTAGAGGGTGCGCAAGTCAATCACTTCGACTTGTCCATCGAAAGTCTCGGCGGCATTGAGGGCCCAATGGACGCCCATGCCGTAGGTGACGACGGTCAAGCAAGGTTTTTCTTCGAGGGTGGTAGGAGAGACTTCCAAGCTGATATTGGCTTGGCCGAAAGGAAGGATATAATCTTCCGCCGGTTCTATGGTCTTGGCGCGGTGCGTTCCCGGGACTTTAGACCAGTACAAGCCCTTGTGTTCAAAGATGATAACGGGATTCGGGTCGTGATAGGCTGCTTTCATCAAGCCTTTGAGGTCTGCACCGTTGCTAGGGTAGGCAATTTTGATGCCTCGTATATTGGTGAGGACTGATTCTACACTGGAAGAGTGATAGGGTCCGCCACTCCCATAAGCACCAATAGGAACCCGGAGCACCATGCTGACGGGCCATTTGCCATTCGACAGATAACAAGAACGACTCACCTCACTAAATAACTGGTTCAATCCAGGCCAAATGTAATCGGCAAACTGGACTTCTACGATGGGCTTTAAACCTACTGCTGACATGCCCGCTGTAGAGCCAATAATAAAGGCTTCTTGAATGGCGGTATTGAATACGCGTTCACTGCCAAACTTCTGTGCCAAGGTAGCCGCTTCTCTAAATACGCCACCTAATCGAGCGCCCACATCTTGTCCGTATAGTAAGCAAGACTTATCCCTAGTCATTATCTCCTCCACTGCATGTAGCGCACAATCCACCATGACGACAGATTGAGCCGCTTCAGGCTGGCGTTCACCCTGTTCTTCTTGTACGCTAGTCGGTGCAAAATCATGGGTGAAAAGATCGGCCGGCACGGGATCCGCTGCGGCCAAGGCTTTTTCAAAATCGGCTAGTACTTTTTTCTTGGCCCTTGCTTCTAATTGAGTGATCTTTTTAGCTGGATATCCGGCCTCTAATAATTGTGCTTTGAAAATAGGGTAGGGATCAAGTAATTTTTGCTCCTCCAAGTCATCTCTGTACCACTCCATCCGAACGCCAGAAGTGTGGTGATTCAATAATGGAACCGACGCGTGAACAAGGAACGGACGCCGTTCTCTTCGCATCGTGGCGATTACTTCTTCCAGTTGTAAGTAACAATCGACAAAGTCACTACCATCTACGCTAGCCACCTCCAATCCATTAAAACCCTGTGCGTATTCGGCTGCATTTTGGGCACGTGTTTCTGTCGCGCTAGCCGAGATGTTCCACCCATTGTCTTGTACCAAAAATAAGATAGGAAGTTGCTTTAGCGCTGCCATCTGGAAGGCTTCTGCTACTTCTCCCTCTGTGACCGAAGCATCCCCCAAAGAGCATAATACGATCGGTGCACTATGATCGTCTACTTGTGCCAAACCAATCGTTTCCTTGTATTGCATGCCCATAGCTGCTCCGGTTGCCGGAATCGCCTGCATGCCAGTCGCTGAAGATTGGTGTGGAATTTTTGGCTTATCCGGTTCATTTAAACTGGGGTGGGCATAATAGGTTCTTCCACCGGAAAAGGGATCATCGCGCTTCGCCAATAATTGAAGCATAAGATGGTAGGGTTCCATGCCAATACCCAAGAGCATGGCATCGTCTCGATAGTATGGGTAAGCATAATCTTGCGGAAGCAATTGCAAACCCGCAGCCAACTGGATGGCCTCATGTCCGCGAGAGGTAGCATGGACATATTTAGACACTTTCTTGAACTCCCTTTCGTAAAGTTCGGTCATGGTCTTGGCCGTGCAAAGTAACTCGAAGGCTTTGACCAAGTGTTGCGATCGGATCGAATGCTTATTGACTGTCATTTTGGCTCGGTTAAGGCTGAGGAAATTACTGGGTGGTGGTGGTTTGTTCTATAAAGTTAAGGGTATTTGTTCTTTTGTTCCAGTATGTGGTGTTGTTTGGAAAAATGATTTTAATTATAGCTTTTTCATGGAATATTATTATTTTTGAATCAAGTTTTGAGATAGGAAAAGAAAAAAATTCTAATGATCAAACTGGATGATATCGATTTAAAAATTTTAGGCCTACTGCAAGTAGATGCTAGGATGACGATAAAAGAGATGGCAGCACAGCTAAATCTTTCTACTACACCGATCTTCGCCCGGATAAAAAAGCTAGAGAATGAAGGGATAATTGATCATTATGTGGCCGTCTTAAACCCTGAAAAACTAGGCAAAAAACTCAATGCATTTGCCAACATATCAATCAAAGAACATTCAAAAAAAGCAGTACAAGATTTCGTCGAAAAGGTAATCAGCTTCCCGGAGGTAATGGAATGTCATTATGTAACTGGAACGGCTGATTTTATCCTTAAGGTCTTAGTAGAGGACATTGAACAATACAACCTATTTGTGCTCGATAAGCTGGCCGACGTCCCCAATATTGGAAAGGTAGAATCGCTTTTTTCTTTATCGGTGGGTAAGAAAACGAATGTGATTCCCTTGGGGAAGGAATGAGAAGGTGAAGCTGTGAAAGTCATCACTTCACCTCCTCATTTCTTCACTTCATAAACCGCTGTAAAGCTTCCTTCGTATAGTCCGATAAAACCAATCGACCACTTATCTCCGCCCGCTCTTCTAGCAATTCATCCCAATGCGTCGCACTTTCCCAGCTAATACGCTTGATTTGACTAGCGGCTTCTGGATTGTGGCCAGCCAATTGCTCGGCTAAATCCATTACAGCTTGGTCGAGATCTTCGGTTTTATCAAATACTTCGGCATACAGCCCCTTGTCTTTGGCCCATTGCGCCGAGCGGAAAGCTGTTGCGTTAATGGCCAATTGACTAAAAGCAGAAACGCCCAGTTTGCGTTCCACCGCGGGACCTACTACGAAAGGGCCAATTCCCACGGCTAGCTCACTGAGTTTAATGCTCGCATATTGGGTAGCTAGACAATAATCTACTGCTGCGGCCAGCCCGACACCACCACCTACTGCCTTGCCTTGTACGCGTCCGATAATGAGTTTGGGGCATTTTCGACAGGCATTGATCACATTGGCGAAGCCCATGAAAAAGCGCTTACCAGTGGGGAAATCTTCGATGGAGATCAGTTCATTGAAACTCGCACCGGCACAAAAAGTACGATTGCCGAAGCTCTTAAGGATGATCACCTTTATATCGGCTCGCTGCCCCGTTTCGGTGATGATATGAGCTAACTGACTCAATAAGTCACTGGGTAGGGAGTTATGTGCGGGGTGGAAAAAGGAAATTTCAGCAATTCCTTCTTTTATATCTGCTGCTTTTACGTATGCTTCCATGTTTATTCCGGTTAGTGAGTGGTCACGATCTATAGCAAGCCAAATTGCTCAAAGTGATGGTTGAAATGCTTGCGATTCAATAAATCCCATAGTTGTTTATCTAACATTCCAAAAACAGTATTGGGTGTCTCGATACCTGGATTTTCTTTGAAAAATGCCTCATAGGCATCAATGGATGCAAGCAGGGCTTCCTTGGCGGCTTCGAGGTTCTCAAAACGTAGGTCTTCCAGTGCTTCTTTTTTTAGCAAAGGATGCTTAAAGTCCTTTGGCATGGAGCGATAATTGAACAATGATTCCTGGGTGCGTTCCATGTATTTTTCGGGAGTCGTAATATCGGTTTCCACCTTACCCATCGCCATTTGCATAAAATACTCTAGGTGCTCCACCATATGTTGAGCTTGAAGGATTCCCCATTTTGCTGGTGTATCAATTTTCAATTTAGCAAGCCCCTTACTTACATTAGCTTTGGTAAATGGCATAAAGGGCGACTTCTTCTGAACCATCGTTAAAATCGTTGCGACGGCCACGAGTTCATCTTCCTGGTCGAATACCTCGACGTACCACTTGGCGACTCCTGAAGGGAATTCTCTACCTCTGCTGTCTCTATCTACTTTCTCCTTGCAAGTCAGCCGTACTTGGATGGTGTCATTGTGGTAAATAGGCCGGATAAAACGACATTCCTCCAAGCCATAATTGGCGGTGACTGGGCCTTTATTGGGATATACAAAAAGACCGGCAGCGGCGGCTAATATGAAGTAACCGTGCGCAGCTCTTTTCTCAAAAATACTACCTTCCAATGAGGTGATATCGGTATGTGCATAAAAGTGATCCCAGCTAAGGTTCGCAAAATTGATAATGTCACTATCCGTGATCGTTCGTTTATGCGTCAGAATAGACATCCCTGGTTCAATATCCTCAAAGTGGTAAGAAAAGGGATGTCGCTCGGTCTCCTGGTATTGGGCTCCAGCTTGGTAAATACCGGTTACTGCCGTAATCGTGCTAGGAGTTCCCTGGATGGCACAACGTTGCATATAGTGCTTTACGCCTCGCATTCCGCCCATTTCTTCTCCCCCTCCTGCTCGTCCAGGTCCGCCATGGACAAGCGTAGGCAGCGGGGAGCCATGGCCGGTACTGCGCTTGGCATTTTCTCGGTTGAAAACCAAAATACGGCCATGATGGCTAGCTGCACCTATTACAAATTGGCTAGCAACTTGGTTATCATAAGTAGCTATAGAAGCGCAAAGTGATCCTTTGCCCATTTTGGCTAAGTGGATAGCGTCATCTATGTCTCGATAAGGTATAATTGTACTTACGGGACCGAAGGCTTCGATATCATGTACGGCTTGGTTTTGATGTGGATCTTTTTCAAGTAAAAGAATAGGACTCAGGAAGGCCCCTTTTTCTTGATCGGCTCCTACTAATTCGACACTATCCAGTTGGCCATATACCAACTCCGCTGTTTGCGTCAGCTCATTCACCCGCTCTCGTACTTCTTCGACTTGTGCTTTACTGGCCAAGGCTCCCATCCTCACCCCTTCTACCGCTGGGTTCCCAATCGCTACCTTGGCTAAGGATTTGCCGATGGCAATTTGTACATCTTCTACCCATTTTTCGGGTACAATTACTCTTCTAATGGCGGTACACTTTTGCCCACATTTTACCGTCATTTCCTTGCGAACCTCCTTGATGAATAGCTCAAATTCGGGAGAACCTGGAGCCGCATCCTCACCTAGAACCGAGCAGTTCAAAGAATCTGCTTCCATATTGAAAGGGACGGCTTCACTAATGATACGGGGATGGGCCTTTAGCATGCGCCCCGTTGAAGCGGAGCCCGTGAAGGTGACGACATCCTGCGAATCGACAGCATCCAAAATACTCCTAGCCGAGCCACATAACAATTGCAAAGCCCCTTCGGGGAGAATGCCCGAGGCTATAATTTCCTTCACTACGGCTTCGGTCAAAAAGGAGGTGGCTGTAGCGGGTTTGACGACTGCTGGAACGCCTGCCATCCAGTTGACAGCACACTTTTCAAGCATTCCCCAAACCGGAAAATTAAAAGCATTAATGTGAATAGCTACCCCTTCTTTGGGTACCATGATGTGATGCCCCATGAAACTACCGCCACGAGATAAATCAATGGCCTCTCCATCCACATGAAAAGGCTGATTCGGGAAGTTCTTACGTAGCGAGGCATTGGCAAATAAGTTGCCAAATCCGCCTTCTATATCTATCCAGCTATCGGCGCGTGTAGCCCCAGTGCGATAGCTGAGGGTATAAAACTGTTCTTTGCGTTTAGTCAGGTAAAGCGCCAACTTCTTCAACATCATACCCCGCTGTTGAAAGGTCATTTTTCGCAATGGGGGGCCACCTACCTGCCGACCATAGCGCAGCATTTCGCTCAAGTCAAGGCCTTTTGTGCTGGCGTGGGCAATGATTTCTCCCGTTACCGCATCAAATACCGCTTGGCCATCTCCTTCTCCACTGATCCATTCTCCCTGTACGTAGTTGCCTAATTTATTCATATGGTTAAAGGTTTTCTTTTTTAATCAAAATCAAAATTTCAATCAAAATCAAAAGGCCATCGCTGCGACTCGGTGCCTCTGTGTCTCAGAGTTCAATCAAAATCAAAAGGCCATCGCTGCGACTCGGTGCCTCTGTGTCTCCGTGTTCAATCAATATCAAAAGGCCATCGCTGCGACTCGGTGCCTCTGTGCCTCAGTGTTCAATCAAAATCAATAAGGACCCATTTCTTTTGCGGTACGATAAACGGAGCCTCGAAAGAACCCAATGACTACTTCGCTAGTTTTTTGATATACCTTGACATCAAAAGTGGCGGTTTTATGTCCTAAATTCAGCTGCGTGGCTTCCGCAATAAGTATGTCTCCTTCCTTGGCAGGCTTCGCATAGGTCATACTCGCCTGTTGGGAAACGCTCAAACGACCGTGAGAGTTCGAGGCAAAAGCAAAAGCACTATCCGCAAAAGCAAAACTCACACCACCATGTAAAATCCCAAAACCATTGAGCATTTCTGGTCGAACGATCATTTGCAATTGACAATACCCTACCGAAATTTGCATGAGTTCTATACCCAGCCATTGACTGAAATTATCTTTTTGTATCATTTGCTCATAAATGGCGATCGGACTGGCCGTTGACATATCTAGTTGTTTTTGTTGGACACTTTTTCAGGATAAAATGTAGCGCCATTTTTCAACATCTTACGCAGTAATGGACTACAACGATAACGCGTTTCATGGTATTCTTCAAAAAGGGCATCTAGCCTTTCTACGCAGGTACAAATCCCCATTTTATCGGCCCAGGCCAGTAACCCTTTAGGGTAATTTACACCCTTAGCCATTGCAGTATCGATATCCACTGCACTAGCCACCCGATAATGGAGGGCGTCAGCGGCTTCATTGATGAGCATGGCTACAATCCGGTCGACGATAGCCTGCCCCAAGCGTTGATCTTCTACCGGGTTGGGCTTTTTCGAGTCTTCACTATAATCATAGTATCCTCGACCGCTTTTTCTGCCTAAGTATCCTGCTTCTGCCATCCGTTTTTGGGTAAAGGAAGGGCGGTAGCGCGGGTCGTAAAAGAAGGCTTTAAATACGGTCTCTGTGACAGTATAATTGATGTCATTGCCGATAAAATCCATTAACTCAAAAGGCCCCATTCTAAAACCGCCAATGGTTTTCATGGCCCAATCAATGGTGGCGATATCTGCAATTCCTTCATCGTAAATTCGAAGGGCTTCTCCATAGAAAGGACGAGCTACTCGATTGACGATAAAGCCTGGGGTATCCTTGGCTAGAACCGTCAATTTACCCCAACCAACAATAATAGCCCGAGCCTTGTTTTTGACTGTATTACTGGTCTGGACAGCGGGGATAATCTCCACCAATTTCATTAGGGGGGCCGGATTGAAGAAATGAATACCAATAAATCGCTCGGGCTGTTGGCAAGCAGCGGCAAGAGAAGCAATTGAAAGCGAGGAAGTATTGGAGGCTAAAATGCAATCAGTGGAAACGAAGGATTCTAAGGTGCTGAAGACTTTCTTTTTGACCGCAGGATCTTCTACAATGGCTTCTATAATCAATTCGCTATCGGCTAGGGTCTCCAGGCTATTTACATATTCGATATTAGCCTGGAGTGTACTGGCGGCCATCGGCGTAATCCTTCCTTTCTCGATGAGCCGATTCATGATTTTAGCCAATTTTTGTTGACTCTTGACAAGCGCTTCCGGCTGCGTATCAAACAAGAGAACCTGGCAGTTGGCACTAGCAGCAACCTGAGCGATACCGCTTCCCATGGTTCCTGCGCCAATAATTCCTACTTTCATTTTGGCAGTTTATTCCCTTGCGGCTGGTAAAGAGCAAGGACGTATTATTTTAAGCATTTGAAATAATCGAATGGTTCGAGACATTCATTGCACTGAAACAATGCCTTACAGGCGGTAGATCCAAACTGACTGATCATTTTGGTATTGGTGGCTCCGCAATTGGTGCATTTAACCACACGAGCGCCATCCAATAATGCACTTTTATCTGCGGAAGCATCTAGGGGTGGAGCAATACCATATTCTGCTAATCGCTGACGGCCTCGTTCCGTGATCCAATCGGTGGTCCAGGCCGGAGCAAGAATCTGTTTTACGGTAGTTGAATAACCGGCCCGATCTAGCGTGATCTTAATGTCCATAGCAATCGTATCCATCGCCGGGCAGCCCGAGTAGGTGGGCGTTATTTTTACCAAGACGGATTGTCCGTCGCGTTCAATTTCCCGTACGACCCCCATATCCATGATGGATAGAACGGGAATCTCTGGATCCGTTACTTTCACCAATAAGGCTGCTATATCACTATGTTTTTCTAGGCTACTCATCACTTTTGTATTAGCATGCTCTTACCACTATGCTATGGGACATTTTAGATGTATGTCTTTAAACGCTTAGCCGCCATTTCATAGGCCTAAACTTCTCAATTTTAAACCTCCTCAATAGCGAACGTCCGGTTCTAGGATTTACCATTCCATTTCTGGGTAGGTCCGCTGCATATATTGTAAGTTAGATAAGATAAAACCGTGGTGTTCGGAATGTACTCCCTTCTTACCGCCTGAATGGAAGCCAAAGAACTGAGGCGTTTCCATTGTTGCCTCGACTAAGGTTTGCTTGATGTTTTCAAAGTAAGCTGTTCTTAATATACCCAAATCAGGGCCGATACCCGCTTCTTTCATCTCTTTCTCTATTGGTGATTCCGATGGCAATTCTCCAATATAAGGATACAGATAATTAACAGCAGCTTGCATTTTGTCATGGCTCTCTGGCGTACCATCTCCTAATCGCTTCAGCCATTCTGATGAAAAGCGTAAATGGTATTTGACCTCCTTAATCGATTTATTGGCAATGGCTGCGACCTGTCCATCTTTACTCTTGCCCAATCCCTCTAGCAGGAGGAGGTGATAAGCATCAAAGAAGAACTGTCGAGCGATCACAAAGGCAAAATCCTTATTGGGTTGTTCCACCAAAAGGACATTGCGGTATTCATGTGGATAGCGTAGGAAAGCGATTTTATCCTCTGTGGTTTCTTCTTGACCTTCTTTAATTTCGGCTGCATATTGGAAATAATTGCGCACCTGCCCGAATAAATCCAGTGAGATATTAGTGAGTGCAATATCCGTTTCCAGACTAGGACCGTGGCCACATAATTCGGAAAGCCGGTGGCCCAAGATCATAGCATTGTCTCCCAATAAGAGTAAGTATTGATACAATGATTCTTTCATACTAGATGTGTTTCAATTCATGAGGAAGATCATAAAAAGTGGGATGACGATATGCTTTGTCTTGGGCAGGCTCGAATAATTCGCCGCTATGTGCTGGATTAGAAGCAGTGATGGCTTTGGAGGGCACTACCCAGATGCTGACGCCCTCTTGTCGACGGGTGTAAACATCTCGCGCATTTTCCAAGGCCATCGTCGCATCGGCTGCATGTAAACTACCAACGTGTCGGTGTTCCAATCCGCTTTTCGATCGTATAAAAACTTCCCAAAGGGGCCATTTATTCATAATACTATCTTTTTTGAGCTAAGCTAGACTTCAGAAGTTTCCTCAGTCCTATCTAGGAAAACTTCTGAAGTCTAAAAGTTAAACTGCTTTTGCTAAATCTTTTGCTTTTTCTTTCTTTTCGGCATACGCTAGCGCGGCCTCTCGCACCCAAGCCCCTCCTTCATAGGCCTGGCGGCGAGTATCGAGGCGTTCCTTATTGCAAGGGCCATTTCCTTTGACTACTTGCCAAAATTCATCCCAATCGATAGCGCCGAAATCATACTGTCCTTTTTCTTCATTCCATTTCAAGTCGGGATCAGGAACTGTTATGCCTAGAAACTCAGCCTGAGGAACAGTGATATCTATGAACTGTTGCCGTAGCTCATCATTCGTTTTACGTTTGATCTTCCACTTCATCGATTGCTCCGTGTGCGTCGATTCGGCATCCAGCGGGCCAAACATCATTAAGGAAGGCCACCACCAGCGATTGAGCGCATCTTGCGCCATTTGCTTCTGCACCTCCGTCCCTCTACAAAGCGTTAGCATAATTTCATAGCCTTGCCGCTGGTGAAAACTTTCTTCTTTACATATTCTCACCATTGCCCTGGCATAGGGGCCATAAGAGGTACGTGTTAGCATGACCTGATTGATAATAGCCGCCCCGTCCACTAGCCAGCCAATCGCCCCTATATCAGCCCAACTCAAGGTGGGGTAGTTGAAGATGCTCGAGTACTTGGCCTTTCCGCTGTGTAATTGTTCAAACAATTCATCTCTGCTAATACCCAAGGTTTCGGTAGCGCTGTACAAATATAAGCCATGCCCAGCTTCATCTTGCACTTTGGCCAATAAAGCCACTTTTCGTCGAAGACTAGGCGCTCTAGTAATCCAATTTCCTTCCGGTAGCATCCCGACTATTTCGGAATGCGCATGTTGTGAAATTTGGCGGATATGCGTCTTTCTATATTTTTCGGGCATCCAATCTTTGGGCTCAATACTGTGTCCCGCATCAATTTTGGCCTGAAATTCTTCTTCTAGTTTTTCTATGGGTAAAGACATATTATAGTTTTAGTTCTCCGCCAATGGTTTTGGACAGAGAAGGACAGTTTTCTGATTTGAGCTTAGACATCGAAATCGACAACTACTTTTTCACTTAGGGGAATCGCTTGGCAGGTTAAAACAAAGCCTGCTTCTACTTCTTCGGGTTCTAGTGCATAATTGACTAGCATGTCCACCTCTCCTTCCTTTATCTTTGCTCTGCAAGTACAGCAAACCCCACCTTTACAAGCAAAAGGTAAATCTGCGCCTTGTTGTAAGGCCGCCTCCAAGATCGTTGTACCTTTCGGCATTTCCACCTGGAAGGCTTTGCCTCCCTCTATCACAGTGAGATCACAATGAGCCGCGCTATTTTTTTCTTTTACTTTTCTTTGAGTCGCCGCTATAGCACTATCCGTATTGAATAATTCGAAATGGATACTTTTTTTAGCCACTTCATGTGCTAATAGATAATCTCTCAACATAAAGATCATATCCTGTGGCCCACAAATAAACCATTCATCTACTTGATCTAAAGGGAGAATGTGTTCAAAGATGACCCTCAACTTTTGGATGTCTAAGCGCCCATTAAAAAGGGGGCTACTTCGGTGCTCTTGGGTTAGGAAATGGAAAACTTTAAAGCGATCTAAAAAAATATTCTTCAGTGCATCAATTTCCTCTTTGAGTATAATCGAACTGACTTGCTGGTTGATATAAAATAAAGTGAAAGTACTCTCCGGTTCAGCTTGTAGGTGGGTCTTAATAATCGAATAAATCGGCGTGATACCACTGCCTGCAGCAAAAGCGGCATAATTTTTCGCCTTTTGTTTTTCGATAGGCGTGAAAAAGCGGCCATTGGGGGGCATCACTTGCAAGGTATCTCCCGGCTTCAATTGCTCATTAGCATAAGTAGAAAATTTGCCTCCATGGATTTTTTTGATCCCTACTCGCCACTCTTCGTCTAGTGGACTAGAACAAAGGGAATAGGAGCGCCGAATTTCCTCACCGTCAATGGTTGCCTTCAGGGTCAAGTATTGTCCTTGACTAAAAGCAAAAGCTTCTTTCAATTCCTCTTCGACAGCAAAAGAGATCAAGGAGCAATCGTCGGTTGCTTTTTCAATGTCCTTAATGCGAAGAGGATAGAAGAAATTTTTGCTCATTGAGGATATGTTTTAAATATACAAACGAACATTTGTTCGTATTTGTTCTCTAAAAAAATGCCTTTTTATGTGAGGCTCTGTTTTTTATGGGTTAGGTAACTGTTAATCAATGCCTTGAAGGTGCAAGCTTAAGGAAAAGTCCACTGCATTCTTCTAGCTGCAAAACTAACGAATGTTTGTTTAATTTGCAATGAATAATGGGAATCAGAATCAAAATGGCAATGACAATCAAAATCAAAAGTCAAAGCCATCGCCGCTACCGCCGTTGGTGTCGTAGCTTCTGCTAACCTTCCAAAATCAAAATGTCAATGTGAATCAAAATCAAAAGGCAAGGACATCGCCGCTATCGCCGTTGGTGTCGTAGCTTCTGCTAACCTTCCAAAATCAAAATGTTAATGTGAATTAAAATCAAAAGGCGGGTTCATCGCTGCATTAGCCGTTCGTGCCCGGTTTTCAACCGGCACCTTGCCACTACCTCGCCTGCCGACAGCTCCTGCTGTCCTTGTTGAATCAAAATGACAATATGAATGAAAATGAAAATCAAAAGGCATGGCCTTGGCGCCAAATTCACTTCCTCACCTCTTCACCACTTTCACCACCCTCACTCCCTTCACCTCTTCGCATAAAAAGCCAAAACCACGAGCAAACATATATACCAAATCCCCTATCTTCCGTTACATAAAAGATCATGGCCCCTTTTTTGTAGGTCTTTTAAACGTATAAGTTCAACTTAAATCCTGTCAATTTAGAATGACGAGCTATTCCTCTAGCTATATTTTCTTGTTATTGCTATGCACTTTGGTGAGTTCATGGCCAGGAGCGCTATTGGCACAAGATAACTGGGAGCTCAAAATTTTGCCCTTAGACCAATCGCCTGAATGGCTGGGCGAAGAAGTGGAGTTTGAAACTAGTTATGCAGACTCTTTAAGTGTCGTAAAGGCTATGAAAGAGGTATTGGAAGACCTATGGCTGAAAGCCTATTTGGAAGCGTCTATTGATACGGTGGCGGTAAAAGATCAATCTTTTTTAGCCATTTTGCATGTTGGCCCTGTCTATAAATGGCTGCGGTTGGACCAGGGGAATGTAGAAGAGAGCTTGCTGTCACAGACGGGGTTTCGGGCCAGGTTATTCAATAACCGCCCTTTTTCGCAAAAGGCCCTGCGTGAATTGCAGGAGGCCATTCTGATCTACCTAGAAAATAATGGTCATCCTTTTGCCCGCTTAGGACTGGATAGTTTGCGGGTAGATAGGGGAGGTATTAGTGGGGTATTAGATTTAGATAAGGGAACATTTTTCACTTTCGATAAACTGGTGATTGAGGGTAATGCGAATGTATCCGATACTTATCTCAGTAGTTACCTGGGGTTGAGACCGGGGACGCCTTATGATCAGCGCAAGATATTGCAAGTTCGGGATCGACTGCGGGAGCTTCCTTTCTTGCAAAGCCGGAAGGACCTCAGCATCAGCTTTGAGGGGGAGCAGGCCCAGGTGAATTTATTTGTGGATAAGCGGCGGGCCAGTCGTTTTGATTTCTTGATTGGGGTATTGCCCAGTAGCGCGAGAACGGGACGTTTTTTGATTACGGGCACTTTCAATGCTGAATTGCAGAATCAGTTTGGCCTGGGCGAACGTATTTATGCCGCTTTTGAACAGTTGCGCCCCTTGACCCAAGAGCTAGAATTGGCCTTTAATTATCCCTACGTATTAGGTACCAATTTTGGAGCGGATATGAGTTTTGAATTGTACAAACGAGATACCAACTATTTGGATATACGCTATAATATCGGGGCCCAATATTTGCTGGAAGGAGGAAGCTATTTGAAGGCTTTTTGGAATAACTATACCTCTAATTTATTGAATGTAGATACTGCTGCTGTGCTGCGCACGGGGCAATTGCCCGATACGCTAGACGTGAGTCACTCGACTTTTGGTTTGGAATACAATCACCAGAAATTGGATTACCGTTTCAATCCACGGAAAGGTTGGTCTGCTTTTCTCAAAGCTGCTGCAGGGGTGAAAACTATTC
>Ga0070729_10003694_pt1 | contig 17376 bp, 13 predicted proteins | sample tdDd472_FD_66725 | JGI IMG/M metagenome (GOLD analysis project Ga0070729, IMG submission 66725) | Marine sediment microbial communities from the Atlantic coast under amendment with organic carbon and nitrate - tdDd47.2 | ecosystem: Environmental > Aquatic > Marine > Coastal > Sediment | place... | reverse complement strand
AACACTGGAAAGTGGTAGCCAGCATCAACCGCAGATTAAGCCTGATATCAAGAAAATACATGCGGCTATCAAGCAACTTCCAATGGGGAGTAGAACGGTACTCAATCTTCATTTATTGGAAGGGTATCAACACAAAGAAATTGCCCAGATTCTGAAGATTTCAGTTTCGACTTCCAAAACCCAATATCGGAGAGCTAGATTACTATTACAAGAGACCCTCAAAAATCAGTTGAATTATTTATAAGCATATGGATCCATTAGAAGAATTTATCCTAGACAACCGAGAAGAGCTTGATCGAATAGAAGAGATCGAACAGGAGGCTATATGGCAACGGATTGCCGGTGGTTTTGAACAGAAAACGACGCTTAGGGTGGTCGAAAAAAAGATCTCCCCCTGGCAAATATCTATTGGTCGCAATTGGTTAATCACCATGGCCGCTACCTTCGCCCTCTGTATTGGGGTAGGATTATGGTTCGTTAAAGGAACCGATACGGCGACTAGCCCATCCATTCCTTTGGCGGATTTTTCACCAGAGCTGGCTGAAGAACAAGCTCGATATATGGCCTTGATCAGCCAAAAGAAAGAAGAAATTGGCTTTGATCAAGTCGATCGAAAAGCCTTCCAAGAAGTGTTTGAAGAACTCAAGCTTTTGGAAGATATCCACGGAGAATACCTGAATGACCTTCCCTCTTATCTGGCCAAGGAAGAAGTCATTCATACCCTCACAAAATATTATGAGCGCAAAATCCGGATTTTAGAGCGTTTGTCGAGAGAGATGGAAAAGCATTATCAACAAGAAAAAAGAAAAAATGAAAAACGCATTTAATATACTTCTACTTTTTTTGATTCTTCCCTTATTAGGGACTGCTCAGGAAGAGCAACAAAAAACTATTAACAAAGCCTTCTCCGGCAAAGAAAGAGTCATTATCACCCATCGCTATGGTCCGTTACAGGTAGAAAAAAGTACGGATGGACAAGTCAGATTAGTCGCTACCCTATCGGCTCGCACCAAGGAGGCAGGGGATATGCAATTGCTAGAAAAACAATTTGACCTGGAAATCATTGAATCGGGAGACCTCCTCGAGGTGAAGACTAAATTTGATATCGAAAACTGGAATAGCCGCAATGATGTCATCAGCCTAAAATTTAAAGATGGCTCTCGACTCAAGCAGGTAAAAGACCTTAAGATCACGTTCAAACTACAAATTCCTGACCTGCAAGCCTTGAAATTGACTAACAAATATGATGAGATCAATATTTTGGAAGATATCAATACCGATTTGGAAATCGTCCTATATGATGGGCGCCTAAAAACGGCCAACATACAGGGGGCCTTAAGGGTGGATACCAAATACAGTAAGGGTACCATCGGAAATTTCCAGAATGCCAGTTTGAAATTCTACGACAGTACTTTCAATTTGGGTACAGGAAAGGACATTCAACTGATCTCTAAATACTCCAAACTTGAATTTAGAAATGCGACATCTCTTACTATCAATAGCTATGATGATAAAATCAGCTGGAAAGATGTGGGGGGTAATATCGCGATCATCGATAAGTACTCAGACTTTGTGGGAAGCAACTTCGGAAATGGGAAGCTTGACTTATATGATAGTCAAATTACCATCAAGGATGGAGAAGATATTCAAGCCAAAAGTAAGTATACAAAATTCCGCTTGGGTGAGGTTAATACCCTTAGTTTTGAGCTGTCTTACGATGATAAAGTGGAAGCCGTGTCCATAGGGAATCTGAAGTCTACTTCTAAATACACAGACTACATTTTAGGGAAACTTCGGAGTGGTATGCAAATCAACTCTTATGATGATAACTTCCAGATCGGCCAGTTTGTTGGCCCATTGGAAGGCATAGATTTCACTGGGAAGTATTCGGATATTAAATTTGGCTTACCCTCGTCAGCCGTTTATCGACTAGAGGCACACGCCAAATACGGCAAGATCCAATATCCTGAATCCCAGCTAGAAACGACCTATTACAAGGAAAAAAATGACGAGATAGAGCTGAAAGGCAAAACCAAAGGTGCTACGGATAGCAGTCCACTTATTTTGATCGAGTCCTATGATGGAAAGATTATTTTGAATTAGTCCTTTTATCAAGGCCCAAGTACATCTTAATCCAAAAGAGCGGTTTAGCCAACTGTTCTCGCAGACTGAAATCGGTATACATATTCGACAACACTTGAATCGTTTTTTGATTCTTACTGATGATATAGCCCATTAGGTTGGCCACCCAAGGGAAAGAGATGAACCGTTGTAAGCGATAACTCAATTTCATTTCTGATCCCAACACACGAGCGATTCGAACATCATAAGCCTGCAGAAACTCAGCTGAGAAGTCCGCTTGGGCCAAGCATTCCACAGCTTGTTCGGCTGCGATGAATCCGCTGTAAAAAGCATTACCGATACCTTCTCCCGTCATGGGATCAACGAGATGTCCGGCGTCCCCTACCAACATGTAGTGTTCTCCAGAGATTACTCTTTTTTTGGATCCTAGGGGTAATCCATAACCAATCACTTTTCCTTCTAACGTAGCGTCCTCAAATCGAGGAGCGATTTTAGGGTGCTGCGTTAGAATCTCTTGCAAAGATGTCTTTAGGTTTAGTTTCTTCTTCGCCAAGATATCACTGCGCATACCCAAACCTACATTAGCCCCACCATTGGGCAAGGGGAATATCCAGAGGTAACCAGGGATTATCGATTTAATGAAGTGCAATTCTATAAAGCCCTCCTCACTTAAGCCTTTCACATTACTATAATAGGCCCGAACGGCTGCCGCATAATGCGCTTTATCCTTTTCTAGCCCCGCCACTTTGCGTGCAAAGACAGAATAGGCGCCATCGGCCACTATTAAGAGTTTGGCTTTGACTTGAAAATCGCCGCTCTCATCCGAAAGCAACCATCCTCCTTCCACCTTTTCATAAGAAGCGATGGCCGTTTCTTCATAGAAATCGACATCCTTTCGCTGTTTGAGTTCCTCAATCAAGAAGTTATCGAAATCCATTCTGCGGCAGACATAACCAGGGGCATTTTGTACACTTTTCTCTTCCTGTGCCTTAAAAGGGATATCCAACATGCTTTCATTTGGCGCTAAGAATCTTATTCCCCAAACATCTACATGAAAAGGACTTGCATGAAAACGAGCTAATATATCGGGGTCTAGCCGATTTAATAGGGTCGTTACTTTGCCACTAATGGCATCTCCACAAACTTTATCTCTAGGAAACTTCGCCTTGTCGGCAATGATGGAAGGAATGCCTAAATAACTGAGTTTTAAAGCGGTAGCTACGCCGCCTGGGCCGGCACCTAAAATAAAAATATCCGTTTCTAGCATAGGGTTTACTTTGAACGCAATGGGAAGAGCACAAGATAGGCAAAAAAAAAGGCCTGGCTCTAATCTTTTGTTAGAAGGCCAGGCTTCCGTCATGTGTCGTTCATAGTCAGTTGCAAATATATGAATTGACTTTCGTATTAGCAACTATTAAAATATTGAAATTTTATAAATGATTGATATTTAGATGCATAAAACCTAAATATGGTCATTTTAGCTTATACACAATCGGCTTTATTACAAGCTTTTTCCCCATTTTACTACAATTCTACTGTTTTTCCCGTTTTAAAGGATTCATCGGCAGCTAGTACGATTCGGAGGCTATTAACGGCATCTCGGAGGTGATCTTCGAGGTTTAGGTCCTCTTGAATGGCCCTGAGCAAATAGGCTTGCTCCAATAAACAAAGTCCATCATGGTCGGGCTCATCGGAGGTGTCAATAAATTCATCGGTCTTCACAAATTTTCCATCTGGGCCCAATTCACTATGGTGTAACTTCAGTGACCCCGTTTTACTATGCCCATCTACATCATCCGAATCACCGGCTAGTTCCGCTCCGCTTTGGTCCACGATACTCACACAACCTTTTGGTCCTACGACATCCTTTACAAAAAAGGCCGTCTCACTCATCATAGGGCCCCAGCCCGCCTCATACCAACCCACCGAACCATCATCAAATGTTACTTGCAAATGGCCATAATTGTACATATCCTCTGCCACCTCATCTGTCAATCTAGCACCAATACCACTTACACGAATCGGCTTAGCTCCAGTCATCATACACATCACATCAACATAATGGACACCACAATCTACAATGGGTGACATAGAATTCATCAATTGCTTATGCGTAAACCAATTGTCGCCACTACTTTGCTGATTTAAATTCATCCGCATAACTAGCGGTTTCCCTAAACTTTTTGCCGTTTCAATAAACTTGGTCCAGGCAGGATGTACCCGTAGGATATAGCCGATAACCATCTTCCGGTTTTTAGCCAAGGCGAGCTTGACAATGCGCTCTCCTTCCTCCACTGTCAGCGCAATGGGTTTTTCCAAGAAAACATGCGCATTGGCATTTAGGCTTTTCTCTGCGTACTCGGCATGTGTTTCTGGGTAGGTGTTGATAGAAACGACATTGGGCTTCGTAGCTGCCAGGGCTTCGTCAAAACTTCCAAAGGTGGGGACGCCTCCTAATTCATCAGATAATTTTTGTCTGCTGGCGGGTTTACGACTCACTAAACCTGCGATTTCAAAGCCATCCAATTGGTGATAGGCTCGCGCATGTGAAGTTCCCATATGTCCACAACCGACTACTAATACGCTTAATTTTTCCATGTGTTGGTTATTCTTTATCAAGAAGCTATTTTAAAATCGATAAGCTTAATCTTTTAAAGCAACTTCCAGGTGATGTTGATAAAACGTCTATCTTGAAATAAGTCTAAAATTCATCCTTTGGACAGGAAATGTCCCTATTTTGGTTTTCAAAAACGAATTTTTAAACAACTTCCGTGTTTATTCTATTAGGTACTTTCCCAATAATACAAAAAAGCCTCGAATTTGACCGAAGTCAAAAATCGAGGCAAAACGATGTGTGTAAGAACTTTATATAGATTACTGTTAAGGGGAAAACTTATTGAAAAGGTTTTCTGACTGCTATCGATATCCTAAGTCAGCTAAAAACCTTGGTCAACATGTTTTACCGATCGCTCTTGATCTCATTTTGAGCTGTCGATCTTACGGGCCAGCGGGGGCCACAAGAACGGACAGCGGTGGACTAAAATTTCCACCGAACAAAAGCCTCCATGGCTTCATACTCAGCCAAGCCCAAAGAACGGTAACTATTAGCGGTTTCTCGATTTCGCTGTTCGGCTCGTTGCCAGAACTCACGATCGTCTGCACCCGGAAATGGCGGGCGATCTTTTTGCGATTGATGCATAAAAATAGCTTTGCGCTTTTTATCCAATTCGTGAGGACTAAGCGGCACCGCCATTTCTATTTCCTCTACGCCCCACTCGTGCCAAGCTCCACGATACAACCACAACCAGCAGTCTGACATCCATTTCTTATCCTTCAAACGCTTGAAAGATTCGAAAATAGCATCCAGACATACGCGGTGCGTACCATGAGGGTCAGCCAAATCACCAGCTGCATATACTTGGTGGGGCTCTACTTCTTCAAGTAAATCTTGAATGATCTTAATATCTGGTTCACTAACTGAGTTTTTTCTAACAGCTCCGGTTTCGTAAAAGGGCATATCCAGGAAATGAATATGATCATCCTTCAATCCGCAAAATCGAGCACCAGCTCGGGCCTCTCCCCTTCTGATTAAGCCCTTAATTAATCGCACACCGGGTTTGTCCACCTGCTTGTTGGGTTCACCTTTTAGGCCCTTTTCGAGTTTCAGTAAAAGCTGCAGATTTTCATCTCCCAGCAATCCCTTGGCACCACCGAATTCTCTCAACACCTCAATATATCGAAGGGCATCGTGATCATGTACTGCAATATTTCCAGAGGTCTGGTAAGCTACATGTACGTCATGACCTTGCTCGACCAACCGGCCAAAAGTTCCTCCCATTGAAATGACATCATCATCAGGATGTGGGCTAAAAATGATCACGCGTTTCTTAGCAGGGCGGGCGCGCTCAGGGCGAGTAGAATCGTCCGCCTTTGGCTTTCCACCTGGCCAACCGGTAATCGTATGCTGTAAGCGATTAAAAATCTTAATATTTATACTATAGGCCGCCGTCTGCTCGGCGATGAGTTCGGTCAAGCCATTTTCTGTATAATCCTCATCCGTTAATTTCAAGATGGGCTTATCCAGTTTTCGTGACAACCAAACCACAGCTCGACAAGTCAGGTCATCTGACCAGTTACACTCTCCAACCAACCATGGCGTTTTCACACGGGAAAGTTCCTCAGCGGCCGCTAAATCTATATGGCATTTAACATTTTTATGCTCTTGTAGGAAAGTCGCAGGTATCGTAGAAGAAATTTCTCCTTCCACTGCTCGCCTAATGATTGAAGCTTTGTGTTGCCCCCAAGCCAGAATATACACGCTGCGTGCCTGCATGATGCTTCTGATTCCCATTGTAATCGCTCGAGTCGGCACATCTTCCTCATTTAGGAAGTCCTTGATGGCATCTCGACGGGTCATGCTATCCAACCTGACAATTCGCGTCAAGGAATCTTCTCTCGAACCAGGTTCGTTAAAACCGATATGTCCTGTTCGGCCAATACCCAATAATTGGATATCCAGGCCGCCAGCTAGTTTAATCTTCTTTTCATATTGCTCACAATAACTTCCGACATCTGCTAGTGCAACGGTGCCATCAGGAATGTGAACATTTTCTGGTAGAATATCGACATGATTGAAAAGGTATTCATTCATGAAGTAGACATAGCTCTGTGGAGCGTCAGGTGCCATTGGATAATATTCATCCAAATTGAAAGTCACAACATTTTGAAAGCTTAGGCCTTCTTCTTTGTGCATTCGCACCAATTCGTTGTAAACACTAATTGGTGTGGAACCAGTAGCTAAACCCAGAACAATTTTTTCGCCTTCTTGCTGTTTTTGGCGGATGGCTAAGGCGATCGATTGTGCTACATGTATTGCAGCAGCACGAGAATCGTTCCAAATCTTAACCGGTAGTTTTTCAAAAGATTTCAGTTGGTACTTTAGCACCTTCTGATTCATAGATTCACTTACACTCATCATGTGGTTATTAGATTTTTATTATTCCATACTAGGGAAGCTGCTCCAGAAATAGCTGCTTCATTGAGATCCAGCGCAGAGGCCTTTATCGTAATACGCCCTTGCAACTGAGGAAGGACCACTGCTTCAAACTGCGCTCTCAGGGGATCAAACAAAATATCTCCTGCTGCGGCCAAACCTCCGGCTAAAAACACGGCTTCCGGATCAAACATCGCAGAAATGTTCGCCAAGGCAAGCCCTAAGTGTTGGCCTACCTCTTCAAAAATAGACAGTGACAATTCATCCCCTCGCTTTGCTGCTAGGTAAATATCTTTTGCTTGCAATCCCTCTGCTACTTGTTCCCTCAAACTACTTTCTTTTGTTGTTTCAGCTAAACGCAGCAAGGCTGTTCGCTGCAAACCGGTCGCCGAAGCATAGGTCTCCAAACACCCTGATCGACCACATCCACAAGCTCGCCCCCCTTGCTCGACAATCACATGCCCAAACTCCCCAGCCCAACCATTGGCTCCTTTTACAAGCGATCCATTTAAAACGATTCCGCCGCCAATTCCAGTACCTAAGGTGATCAAGACAAAATTGTCGATCCCACGACCAGCGCCATACCGTGCCTCACCCAAAGTGGTAGCATTACCATCTTTAGTTAAACAAACAGGGAAATCGAATTGATCTTGAAACAAAGCCAAAATCGGTACTCGTTCAGAAAAAGGGAAATTCGCAGCTTGTTCCAATACCCCGGCAGCTTCATCACAGCTGGGTGCACCAATGCCAATCCCAATACAAGAATAGTGGGCTACAAAATCGGCTAGAAACTGCTCGATTTCATGGAATAGCAAAGAGAAGAAGACATTTTCATTCTTACAAATCGCGGTATTGATTGTTCTCTTTTCAACAATAAGTCCATCTTCTCGAACTAAGCCGAGTTTGGTAGATGTCCCTCCTATGTCTATTCCTAGAACGATTTCCATTGACTTGCAAATTTCGAAAGTTAGGTCCAAACACAATGGCATTCCCTAACCTCCTCTAAGCTTAATAATAACTTCATTGCGATACAAAAGTAAGTTATTTTTTTTAATTCTGTGCACGCGCACAGCAAATTTTTTTCCCACTGTGTTCGTGCACAGAAAAATTATTGATGGTCACATATCAATAATTAAGTTTTAAACGCTTTTTAAAAAGTGCTAGTTATCATCCGTTTATCTCCTACTTAGGTCTTTACTAGACCGTCAAATAAGATTTTTCAATAACTTCCTAGCTAAATTTGAACAAAGCAAAGAGGCAAAACCCTATATTTCGATTTTTTACGTAAAAACCAACCTATGAAACTCATCCGCTTCGGTAACAAAGGCCAGGAAAAGCCTGGTGTCATCATCAATGAACAACGAAAAGACTGTAGTGCTCACTTTTCAGATTGGGATCGGGCGTTTTTTCAAAATGATGGATTGGAGGCCTTGCAGGTGCTCGTAGATAAAGAAGGAGCAACGTTGCCTGACGTCCCCACTACTGCTCGTTGGGCTAGCCCCATTGCCCGCCCTGGAATGATCATGTGTGTTGGATTAAATTATGCAGATCATGCCAAGGAATCAGGTATGGATATCCCCACTGAGCCGCTGGTATTCATGAAGGCCAGCAATACCATTAGTGGCCCCTTTGATGATGTCGATATTCCTCGAAATAGTAGCAAAACAGATTGGGAGGTCGAATTGGGTGTAGTGCTAAAAAAAGATGTATTGTATTTGGCCGATGAAGCCGCTGCACAGGATGCCATTGCGGGTTACTGTGTCATCAATGATCTATCCGAACGAGCCTTTCAATTAGAAAAAGGTGGGCAATGGGTCAAAGGTAAATCCTGTCCTGGCTTTAGCCCAGTAGGGCCATATTTACTAACCAGTGATGAGCTATCTGATGTCAGTCAACTCAAAATGCAGTTGTCTGTTAATGGGGTAGGCAAACAAAATGGAAGCACAAGCACCATGATTTTTAAGCCCGCCTATACCATTTGGTATTTATCCCAATTGATGTTACTCGAAGCGGGAGATCTACTATCTACTGGCACACCTCCAGGTGTAGGCCTAGGTTTTGATCCACCACAATATCTGACATCGGGTGATGTAGTTGAACTTTCTATTGAAGGGCTTGGAACTCAGCGCCAGACGTACAAGTCAGCTTAGCTGGTCCTATTACTGGACAGTTTAGTCGTTGAAGGTTGAAGGTTGAAGGTTGAAGGTTTAGTTCCGCAGTATAAACCTTCAACCCTAAACTTTTACCCCTGTTGAAGTAAAATGTCCAGTAGTATGTTAGCTGATTAACACGAATAGCTCAGGGTTCAAAACTTAGAATCAATTTGGGCCCCTACCCCATCTCCGCCGGGATAACACGCACGCGCTCTTTACGTCGATTCCGTAGTACGTGCAACTCCACCTTTTCTCCAATACTCTGCTCATTCAGTAATCGATGCAAATCATCAATGGACGCAATTTTTTCCTGATTAAAGCCTACGATCACATCACCTTGTTTCAATTCTGCATTATAAGCTGGACTATCCGCCTCTATATTTTGCACCAATACACCTGATGCCACATTCAAGCGATGATAGTTGACTACTTTTTGATTCAACCGAATCATCTGTCCGGCAATGCCAATATATCCTCGCCTTACCTTACCTTCTATAATCAACTTACCCACTACATACTGTGCTAAATTAGAAGCTACCGCAAAGCAAAGTCCCTGAGCAGGAAGAATAACTGCAGTATTTACACCAATTACTTGACCATGAGAATTGACTAAAGGTCCGCCTGAGTTTCCTGGATTCAGGGCAGCATCCGTCTGTATCACATCATCAATTAAACGACCGCTTTCCGAACGCAAAGTCCGTCCCAAAGCACTCACTACCCCTGCAGTGAGCGAATACTGAAACCCATAGGGGTTGCCGATCGCAATAGCAATTTGCCCTACTTGTAGGGCCTCGGAATTACCAAAATTTAATGTCGAGAGGTTATCTGCACTGATTTGTAAAACCGCAATATCGGTGGCGGGATCATCCCCAATCAGATCGGCCGTGAACTGCCGTCCATCTTGCAAGCTGACTTGGATTTTTTTTGCCTGATGTACCACGTGGCTATTGGTCACCACAAACCCATCCGTAGAAATAATAAACCCTGAGCCCGTACCATAAGGTTGTGCTTTCCCCCTTCTAGGGGTTCGCCGGCCCGCTTTGTTTACTTTAATTTGAACCACTGCTTCACTGACTCGTTGGGCCACATTGACTACCGTCTGAGAATAGGCATCGAGTAGTTGGCCATCATTATTGGTATTCTTATTAGCGGAAGCGTCAGGTTGCGGGTGAGAATTGTCTGCCGTGAATTGTAGCATAAGTAGTAGTTGAAGTCTTTCCGTAGCTGCTACTAGGAGGTGTAGCACTAAGAAGGACCGTTGCTCAGACTTACAAAGTATCAGTAAGAGCTATGATTACAATATAGTAGACTAGATAATAGGCAAAGTATAAGGCTGCCCACTGCACTAGATAAATGCTTCTATACGATAATCATACCATACTCATATATGCTCCATACGACCTCACTATATGCCAATATGACATAAAAAACCGGATAAAACTGCCTGATTGACAGCTATATCCGGTTTTAGGATACGGTTTATTCGATAAAAGACTAGGCTTATTGCCCGCCTAATATCAATGGCAAACCACCACTACCATCACTACCGACTACGATTACCTTCGCATTGGTAGAGTTTCCTAACTGCAGTGTGGCTTCAATGCCTTTATCTCGGAGGATTTTGTCCGTCAAACTCGCATTTAGAATTTGGTTGGCATCAGCCTTGGCTTGCGCTTCGATAATTTTACGTTCTGCCTCTTTACGTTCTTGCTGCAAAATGTATTCATATTTCAGGGCAAACTGTTCCGCTTCGATTTTATCTTCAATCGCAGTTCTCACCTTTTCCGGTAGTTCAATATCACGGATTAGCGTGGCTCTCAAGATAATATAGCTCTCACCTAGGGTTTTTTCTAGGTCAGTTTGGATAAGTGCCTGCACCTCATCTCGCTTAGAAGAGTATAATTCTTCTGGTTCGAATTGACCAATAATTTGACGAACAGAGGATCGCACTTCCGGACTAACTAGTGAAGTCAAGTAATTGACCCCAAATTCCTCATGCAGTAACCCAATTTTAGAATAATCAGGGTGTACCCGAACCGTTACATCAACCTTAATGTTCAAACCGTTACTGGAAAGTACTTCCATTTCCTCTTCCAGTTGCTTTTCGCGTACATCATACACATACATGGTATTCCATGGCGCTAATACGTGGAATCCCGGTCCATAAGTTTTGTCTTTTTCAAGTCCTCCAGCAAATCGACGGAAAAGCACCCCTCTATTACCTGCATCGATGGTCAGGAAGGTGGCACTAGAAAAAAGAATGACAACGATCAATGCCAAAAATGCAATAATCCCGATCGAAAACATTCGATTTTGAGGATTAGCTGGACGTTTAGATTCACTCATTACATGATTTTTTTTGATTCTTAGAAAACTATGGGTAATCGTTATTGGGTAAAACTTAAATCAACTGTTCCTCCACAATTGCTGTTATCCTTTGCACGAGTTACCATAGTAATGAAGAAGTATACCATAAAAAAACAACCAAGCCTGCTCTTTGTTATAATTTTTCTACAAAAAGTGAGATTCTATCGAAAAGTGACAGTATTTAGGCCTGATTTTATCAGCTCAGTAATAAAATTACTAAAATGCTGGCGCAAAAGAAGAAATTTCTATTCTTTCGTAAACATAACAGTTAAATACTAAACTGTAAAAGAAGAACCTAAGCTCTTCGACTTCATGAGCATAAAATATACCTGGGAATACCTATGAAGAAATTATTTATCTGGTGTAGTATAATGGGATTTATTCTTGCTTGTGGGAACCCTGGCAAAAATGAAAGCGCAGCGCACGTCAAGGAAGTAGATGGCAAAAGTATTTATAAAAACTATTGCGTAAATTGTCATGGTTTGCAAGGTGACATGGGAGCAGGAGGGGCAGCTAATTTAAAGGTTTCGATGCTTAGTCTTGAAGAACGAGTTATTGTCATCACTAAGGGACGAAATGCCATGCAAGCCTACGAAAGTGTATTAAAACCAGCTCAAATTGAAGCTGTTGCCCAATTTACCCTAACGCTAAAAGAAAGTGAATAAGCTTATGACTACCTATCGAGTTATCGGATTAATGTCGGGGAGTTCTCTAGATGGACTGGATATTGCCGACTGCCAATTTATGATCAATGATGCACATGAAATCCTATCTTGGGACATTCTTCGTGGCGAAACCATAGCCTACAGTCAAGATTGGCAGGATCGACTTAAAAATCTTCCGCAGGCCTCTGCCTTAACCTTGGCGCAAACGGACGTTGCATTTGGTGAGTTGATTGGTACGATGACTAAGAGCTTTATGGACAAATACCAAGTCAAACCCGATTTCATTGCGTCTCACGGCCATACGGTTTTTCACTTTCCTGAACAGAAACTTAGTCTACAAATTGGAGATGGAGCTGCTATTGCTGCGGCCACATCCTGCCGGGTACTTTGTGATTTTCGCACCCAAGACATGGCCCTAGGAGGGCAAGGAGCCCCCTTAGCACCGACGGCGGACCAGTATCTATTTGGTGAATATGATTGTTGTCTCAACCTCGGCGGCATTGCTAACATCAGCGTACAGACGCCGAAGGGATATGTGGCTTTCGATATCTGTGGCGCCAATCAAATTCTCAATGCATTGGTTGAGCCCTTGGGTATGGAGTATGATGATGAAGGAAAAATTGCCGCTAGTGGTCAGTTGATACCCGATCTCTGGGAAGCAGCATATCAACTAGATTTCTTCAGCCAGGAATACCCCAAATCATTAGGAAATGATTGGGTACAAGCGCAACAAGTACAAACCTTTGTGAATCATGAAGGCAAAACAGCAGATAAATTGCATACCGCTACGCGCTTAATCGCTCAGCTGATTGCTGATCATATCGAAAAGGTTAGAAGTCGGGAACAACTCGATCAAGCCCCTATTAGTTTACTAGTTACTGGCGGTGGTGCCTTCAATTCTTTTTTGATAGAATGCATTCAAGCTGCTTGTGGTCCTCAGGTCGATATTCAAATCCCCTCTCCTACTGTCATTGGCTTTAAAGAGGCGCTATTAATGGCACTGATGGGTGTACTTAGAATGAGGCAGCAGCCCAACTGTCTGGCTACTGTGACCGGTGCGCTACATGATAGCATTAATGGAGCCCTCTATGAGGCAGAAACTTTGATGACGGTGAAATAGCAAACTAAGGTTTCAAAAGTTTCTATGCCACGCCTGGGGAAACTTCTGAAGTCTATGTGTTAGCTTTTTTAAAAAAATTGTAGTCAGAAATTGAATCCACATTTGGCTGGCAAGACTTCAGAAGTTTCTATGACGCGCCTGGGGAAACTTCTGAAGTCTATGTGCTAGCTTTTTATCCAGTACCAACGAATACATGTCAATACCGAACAATACGCCAATTTTAGTGACAGGAGCTACCGGAATGGTAGGTTCCTACCTTTTACGCTACTTGGTAGCTGGTGGCTTCACTAATATTCGAGCACTAAAGCGCGAGCAAAGCCCAATGGATTTGGTGGAGCCCATTAAAGATCAGGTAGAATGGGTCAATTGTGATTTGCTAGATGTGGTTGGTTTGGAGGAAGCAATGACTGGGATAGTGCAGGTGTATCATTGTGCCGCCTTGGTTTCTTTCAAGAAAAGTGAATACAAACAGATGTTTGTCGTCAATAAGGAAGGAACGGCTAATGTGGTCAATATTGCGCTACATGTGGGCATCGAAAAGATGGTATATGTGAGTTCTATCGCAGCTATTGGGCGACCCAAAGATAGTTTTGTCATCAGTGAAAAAACCAAGTGGGAAACTAGTCCTTACAACTCCAATTATGGCATCAGCAAATACCTAGCCGAACAAGAGGTCTGGCGAGGTGTAGCTGAAGGCCTCAAAGTTGCGATTGTCAATCCAGGCATGATCCTAGGCGGTGGATTTTGGGATCGAGGTCCCTTGAAGATGCTAGAATTGGTACGCAAGGAACATGGTTTCTACCCGATGGGAGCCAATGGTTTTGTTGATGTACGAGATGTCTGCCGATTTATGATTCAGTTGATGGCTTCCGACATTGTCGAAGAGCGCTATATTCTCAGTGCTGCCAGTATCCCTTACCAAGAGTTGTTATCTCGCATGGCCAAAGGTATTGGTGCAAAAGCGCCCACTCGACCGATCAAAAAATGGATTGGAGCGATAGCTTGGCGAGTGGTTACCCTTGTAAGTTTTCTTACATCTTCCGATCCCACCGTAACGAGAGAATCAGTACTGGTATCAGCCTTACCTTGTGATTATAAAAATGATAAATCGAAGGCAGTATTCGACTTCCAATACTTGCCCATCGAAGAAAGCATCCAACAAATGTCAGTCTCCTACAAAAATAGTGCAGCAGCAGATTATGCGCCTAGATATTTACCCTTGGTTTAAGCCCGACATACTTACTCTCTCCACTTTATAAAGCCCGGAAATACCACTAGACCCTCATGATGGTACGAGACATTTAGCAAAAAGCCTTGCTAAGGTGAAGCTGCTGCCCTGCATCAAGCCGGCCTCTCCCCGACTCCTAATCGCTGCTTCTGTCTGGTACTATAATCTTTTCTTTACCTAAAGTTGTTTTTACCAAAAAAGAAGCAATGGAATCTACACTCATCACTTCTCAACCGAGAAAAAAACCAATCCAGCTGAGGCCCGCTGCTGAGGACATGAACCAGATGCTGGGGATTAAACATATTCCATTCAAGTCGGTGTTTTGTTTGGAACCATTGATAGAATACTTGGAAGAAAAGCAATATAGCCAAGATTATGCGGAAGCATTTTTAGCTAAAACGCTCATCGATCGAATTGCCTTGTCACCCGAATTACGGGGCCCCATCGAGGATCGAAGCCTACTGAAGAAACACGAAGAAACCCTTCAGTTGATGATGCTCTCTTTCTTACCTCCAGCATTGAAAGAGACACAAATGACCAAGATCTCGATCCCTTTCGAAATGGATCATATTTATTGTACTCCGGCCCTAGCCAACTTGAAAGAGGGAAAAGATATCCAGTTTGAATCTAGTCATTCTGGTGGAGCATTGGAATGTTCGGCGGTGACCAGAGCTTGCAGCCTTATTCTGAATCGGCTTTATGGCCAAGATATCAGTGTTGACCCTTCTTTCACTATATCTGTACGAGATAAGGTAACGGGCCTAATCCGTTACTATAAGACGATAATGGACTTCCAGTTTGTGAAAGTAAAGCCACTTAATCCGGTCCAAAAAATTTCGCAAGAGCAGATCAATGATATGCTCAGCAATATGTATGACATGAAGCTGTGGCTTCGGCACCTCCCCCCCGAGAATTTTGAAATATCGGGGTTTGCGATTAGCCATTTGGTAGATATTACCGAAGAGGAAGCTATCTCTAGATTGCGTTATCGCTTACTGGAAAAGAATGCTATGGTCGACCTGGATAAGTTAGAAGGCATTCGAAACGCTTTGCGTGACTACTTCGGCTTACCCAAACTGAAGGTAGGTTTAACAGCCATTGACTATCCCTTAGAGAAAACCGTTGCTCATCAGTATAAGATACGCTACGACTTCCTTTCGGACAAAGTCAATATGCTATTGGCGCCCGAAAATGCGGGATCGATCTACGAAAAAGCCTGTAAATATCGCTCCATATTATTGATCGAAGATTTGCAAGAGATTCGCCGGCCAACCGCGATTGAAAAAGGTTTATTGGACTTCGGCATACGGAGCATTATGGTCGCTCCCTTGATGAATCAGCAGGATGAAGTGATCGGCTTACTGGAAATTGGCGCTGCCAAACCTTATGCCTTGCACACTTTTACGGAATTAAAATTTAAAGCCGTAGTTGGCCTCTTTAGCTTGGCCGTAGAACGCAGCCGGGAGGAAATCGATAATAAGGTAGAATCCATTATTCGAGAGCAATACACCGCATTACACCCTAGTGTGGAATGGAAATTTATCGAACACAGTTACAATTTACTGGAGGCACGAGAAACGGATGAAAATGCGGTGGTGGAACCCATCCTATTCCAAGATGTATACCCCCTCTACGGGCAGGCTGATATTGTCAGCTCCTCCAACAAAAGAAATGCAGCCATCCAAGCCGATTTGCTCCACAACCTACAATTGGTCAAGACGGTCATTGAAAAGAGCACCCAATTGGTGACCTTCCCTATTGCCAATCAGCACTTGATGAAGATTGAAAAAGACCTCCATCAGCTGCAAAAGGAATTTAACTCCGGAGATGAATCACGGATTATAGAGATGCTGCACAATGAGACGCATCCCCTGATTCGCCAGTTGGGAAAAACCTTCGAACAACTAGGTCCGATCACCAAGAATTATTTCAAGGAAATAGATCCGCAACATGGCATGGTCTATATCCAGCGAAAGGACTACGAATCCAGCGTATCGAAACTCAATAATGCCATTTCTAATTACCTCTTGCAGGAAGAAAAAACCATGCAAAAGGTATTGCCGCATTACTTTGAAAAATACAAGACAGACGGCGTAGAATACGATATGTATCTCGGACAATCCTTGCTCCGTCAAGATTCCTTTTCGGAAATGCACCTCAAAAACTTCCGACTCTGGCAATTGGTCCAGATGGCAGGCATCACTCGTTTAGTACACGAATTGGGGCCAACCCTAGCGGTTCCATTGGATACGGCCCAGCTTGTTTTTGCCTATACGTCCCCACTTTCTATCCGTTTCCGAATGGATGAAAAACAATTTGACGTAGACGGAGCCTATAATGTTCGGTATGAGATTCTGAAAAAACGCATCGATAAAGCTACCATAGAAAGTACGGGAGAGCGACTTACGGTAGCGGGAAAAATTGCCATTGTTTACCTACAGGACAAAGACAAAGTGGAATACTTGGAATATTTGGAGTACCTCGTTCACGAAGGCTACATAGACGATAATATTGAGGATTTAGTGTTGGGTAAATTACAAGGTGTTCAGGGCTTACGAGCCTTGCGCGTTAGGGTGCGCGTGTAAGTATAGGGTGAAGCAAACAAAAAATAGATAGACAAGTTACCTACAGGGTTTTAAAGGAAGGAGGGAAATTAGACTTTATTCTAAAATAATTTGTATGAAACAAAAAGCGCCTTTTGCTACCGATAGCTATCGGTACTGCGTTCCGTCCCCGTCTGGCCGCCGGACAGGCTCCCCTTAAGAGCT
>Ga0070729_10003693_pt1 | contig 17377 bp, 12 predicted proteins | sample tdDd472_FD_66725 | JGI IMG/M metagenome (GOLD analysis project Ga0070729, IMG submission 66725) | Marine sediment microbial communities from the Atlantic coast under amendment with organic carbon and nitrate - tdDd47.2 | ecosystem: Environmental > Aquatic > Marine > Coastal > Sediment | place... | reverse complement strand
GACCAAAAATAACAACATTAGTGCCTTGCCTTACAAACTCTTTTGCACTCGCAAGACCAATACCACTAGATCCACCTATTATGTAAACCAGTTTACTCTCATTTCTCATGATCAAACCTTCTTGTTATAGTGCTTCGAAAAACGAGAATGATTCTACAACTGTTTTTTGCATGTTTTCAATAAAAAAACCGGAGCCCATTAAAGACTCCGGTTTCTTAAATGTGCCATGCAGTTCTATTGTTGTAAATACATCAGGTTATCGAATGCGAAATAGGCTGGGTTATTCATACCGTAATCACCAACATCCGAGGATGTAAGGTTGAATTGCAATCCTGTGATATTGCCAAGACTCTGTAGATTAACGAAAGTCCAGTCGTCAATCGCATAATCCTCACTGTTGTCTGCGAAGCGATAGTCGGCAAGATAAAACTCAATAGTTCCGGTAGATGCGCCAGTTGCATCAAGTCCTGTGATGGTAAGGAGGAACCAGTCTTCATCGTCACCGCTTGTACCGCCAAAAGGTTCTCCGAACTGATTACCATTAAGTATATACATGTAGGAGTAAGTGGTGTTGGTTATGTAGAGACCTTCTACTTCCACGCCGTCGCCTGCATCAATTATTTCGAGGCTGATGTCGCCTGTGCCTGTCGTGATTACGTAGTTGGCAGAGTCTCCATAACCAGAACCTGCAATTGCACTGTATTGGTTTTCATATCCTGCTGTACTTGCATCTGTTGTGTTTGAGCAGGCAAAGTCTTCCCAATAGGAGTAATCGCCAGCATCTACGAATGTTGAAGGCAGCCACAAGTTTCCACTTTGGAATCCTCCGGCCATGTCTGAACCATTGTAAAAGTTTTCCTCACCATCAAGCAGGACATCTTCGAAGTTTACCACTTGGACCTGTTTTGTAATTCCGTCAACTGCAAAATAGGTTGGATTGTTAATGCCATAATCGCCAACATCAGATGAGCTGACAACAAATTCAAGGCCAATTACATTGCCCAGGGAAGAAAGATCGAGCCATGTCCATTCGCCTAAAATATAGTCCTCGGTGTTGTCGGCAAAACGGAAGTCAGCAAGATAGAGGTCTATACATGGCGAAACGGTTTTGCTGTCTGCATAAATACCTTTAACGCTGAGCATGTACCAGTCTGGGTCATCTCCGCTTGTGCCACCAAAAGGATCGCCATATTCATTACCATTTAACATATACTGGTAAGCGTAGGTGGTGTTGGTTATGTACAGACCTGAAACAACGTATCCGCTATCTGTATCAGTAAACATAATTTTAGGTGTATTGCCGAAACCACTATCACTGCCATCGTATCCAACAGCATAGGTGTTTGAGTGGGTGGAACCGCCTGCTGTAGCAGCACTATACTGGTTTTCGAAACCTGGAGTCGTTGTGTCTGTGGTATTTGAATATGCCCACTCAGACCAGCTATCGTACTCGCTGTTGTAGGCATTGCCGAATTCGGCGACTCCCGTCAAAAAGCCACCAGAACCATCCGAGCCATTCCAGAACGAATCATCTTCGAGTGGTAAATCTTCCATTGAGGCCAGTAGGTTTGGCCCAATGCAATCCTGGCCTTCCAGATGGAAAGGAGCCAGACATTTGCAGCTTCCATCAGCTTCATCGCAACTTAGATTATCCGTGCATTCAATTGCGTTGTCATCTGGCTGGCATACCCCGGAACCATCACATGTTCCATCGCCATTGCAGATAAGATCATCTGTGTCGCACTCTGTGTTTTCGGCTTTGTTTATAATAATGTCACACAAACCGTTTGCAGGATTACAGCTTATACTTTCCACGCAGGGTCCAGGTTCTGCGCAGTCTATATTTTCGCAAAGATTAACAGCTTCTTCTTCGTCACCGTCTTCTTCAGTGTCGCCGTCTTCTTCGGTGTCGCCATCTTCTTCGGTGTCGCCATCTTCTTCGGTGTCGCCATCTTCTTCGGTGTCGCCGTCTTCTTCGGTGTCGCCGTCTTCTTCGGTGTCACCGTCTTCTTCGGTGTCACCTTCTTCTTCGTTGTCACCGTCTACATCGGTATCACCGTTTCCTTCGTTGTCGCCGTCTTCTTCGGTGTCGCCGTCTACATCGGTATCGCCGTCTACTTCTGTGTCGTCACCACAACCAATTGCTAAGATCATTAAAAGACATACCACAAGCAATAATAATAAATTTTGGCACTTCTGCATTTTTCACTCCTCCTCGAAAGTAAAATTGACGCATTTTTCCCTGATCAATACGTAAAATTGTATGGGTGAAAACCTGCGAAGCGATAGTTAATTGCAATGCAATATGCAAAAAAACAGCCACAGAACATTACAACCAGTAAGGTTAATGTTTGCGGCGAAAGGAGAAACCAGTCGGTATACGAACCTGAGTATCTCACCCTCCGCGGAGAGAAACCACCCAAAACATAAATACGGCAGGTTTTCCGACTCGCGAGTCATCCTACTTCCGACACCTTCCCAGGTTTCCCCAGTGGTATATTGTCGGTTTCGTCATCGCTTACGGCGGCGGGACCGTGATGGATTTTCACCAAACTTCCCTTTCCGTATTCAAAAGACAAATGGATATTTTCATATAGAAAGACAAATGTCAAGACGTGTTTATGTAAAAATCTAAATCAATGTATATTGTATACAATATGAGATGTATACAAAAAGCTACAAGTATAAGCGTATGCATAGTGTACTCACTAATTCAGCTAGAACAGTCGCGTGTATCTATGCCGAACTACGAATAACTATAGTATGAGCGTCAGGTCAAGGTTGGCTGCTCATTTAGTTTGCTATAGGATAGTTGTTGTATTCTTTGTTTAAAGCTATAAAATATTTCCTTGCTCTTCAAACTCAAAAGCGGAAGATTTTCCAAAAGACCCAATAACCTTGTCTGACTCGGTGTTGTACAAGGTGTATTCTGCCTCGTTCATATATCCCATAATCAAGGTCTTTCCGTCAGGGGTGATGTTTAAAATTTCCGGAGCACAGTTGACATCGAAATAATTGTCCAGTTGGCAATCTATCTCTATCCTGTTCATCTTTCCTGTAAGCAGATTGAGCTTGTAAAAACCTTCATCTATCAGATAAACGCTTTCGCTATCCGGCGTTATGACAAACTCACTCAACCATATATCCGGACCACTGGCTTGCCTGAGATGCCTGCCATTGACATCGACAATAACAATATTATCGCCGAAAGTATTATGGAAGTTTCCGTATTTTGAGTAGAGAAGTACTATCTGGCCGTTTGGAGTAATTGTGTAGATTGGTATGGAATCTCCAAGCTCCATTACATCGAAACTCAAATTTGGAAGATCAATAAACAACAGACTATAACCAGTTTCAGTTTGGATTCCAGCCTCTTCCAGAAGGTCAAATTGTCTTGCAAATGCTACTGCATAGGTGCCGTCCTCAGAAAATACTACTGGCCCAAACCCGGGAAGATTACCAACAAACTTATGCTGCTCCAGATTTATTACCGATACAGGATCAATAAAGCATTGAGTGGGTGCTAACATTGCCAGAGTTCCATCTGGAGAGACTTCAAGAGAGCTTGGACAGTTTGGTACCTTTATACTTCTGAAACTATTTTCGAAAATTTTGTAAAACTTTATCTCTGTTTCATCTGGTTGATCTGTTGCCAGAACAATGGCAATCTCGTCTTTGTTTTTGATCCAGCGAATATCTACCACCCTGTAATCGAAACTGTGTTCAACAACCATTCCACTTATGGTATCCAAAATGGCAATGTTGTTAGTTTCCGGATATGTTGAAATGGAATTGGATTGTGGGGTATTCCACAGGGCAATAAATCTGTTGGTATTGTCCATTGACAAAAAGCTATACTGGTTTGAAAATTTCCATTTGCGGAAAACGATTCCGATATTCAAAGATGCCTCTTCAACCCAGTATGATATGCCGTCATTAATGTCATAGTTGCTGCTTAGGAAGTATCCAAGTCCATTCTGGCCGAAAACCATACGATCTGGCAGGTAATCCAAATCCATCTCAACAGGGGTGAAAGTTTCAAGGTCAAAGGAGACAAACTTCTTGGTATTATTGTCGAAATATCTGGTTACAAGATGTTTCCCATCTTCGCTTAAAATCAGATCAACTCCCAGACGATTCCCATCTTCACGATTTCCCGGCTTTGATTCTTCTGTGTTTTTACCACCATCAAGACCAAAGCATCCTATGACAAAAATGGCAGATAATATAAGAAGTAGTGTTGGTGTCGCATAGAAAATAAAGGTTTTTCTTAATAAGTTAACTATCTGTTTTTCCTTCATAATATTCATTTTATACTCACTTTTTTGCCTGTTATAAAATTTTAAATCAAACAATGTCTAGTTGTATCGCAAACACTGTGCCATAAGTATTCGCTTTTATAGTGCATCCAAGTATATATAGTTTGTCAAAATATTACCAAAGAGTACTACTTTGATGCTTATTTGTCATTTTTTTACATGTATATACCTGCATATATCAATAAGTAAAAACATAAAAATGAAACCTTAATTGTTTACATTAATATAATAAATATACTATATTTAATATAAAACAATTAATACATGGAACAATTTATAAAAATGTTAAACGTTTATATATAGTTTGCGCTAGTTGGTTTTAGTTTGATGTCTGTTAGGTATTCCGAATAAAAAAAGTGGAAAAAATTTTCAGTTTTTCAATCATGATATATATCATATTGCCGACTTATATAGCTGGGTAAACACATAGTGTTGTATCAGCTCAGAGGGAAAAAACATGTCGGCGGACTGGTTAAAAAACTACGATTCGGAACCAATAAAATTAATGGAAATGGAATCCAGCGAAAAAAGTGAATACGTTGGTTCTATTACTACAGTATTTTTTTGGGTGGCAGTTTTTGTGGTACTTTATTTGGCTAGCTGATAGCATTTACTGAACAATTGTAACTGTAGAGTAGGTCGATTCTTCAGGGCATGATGGAGAGTTTTATCTTGTCGTCAGAAATACGGCCAAGTCCATCGCAACGGCCGATATGGCGTGCAGCAAAAAACAATAAATCATTGAGCGGGTTTTTAGGGCAAATACACCTAAGAGCAACCCTGCAAATATGGAGGCGAATACTTCTGGTGCAGGTTTTCCAATGTGTAATATTGCAAATGGGACCATCTGAACCAGAATGGCGTAGTTACCCATCACTTCTTTCAGGCTGAATAGCAAAAAACCTCTGAAAACGAACTCCCAGGCAAAAAAGTACAGGACGTAGAAGAATTCATAGGCAAGGAAAAAAGAAATGCCTTGTAATGCATTCTTGTTCAAAGGGTAATGCCTTGCAAATGTTGGAGTGTGCAATACAACTGCTACAACTGCGATCATAACCACGCTGAAAACTAGCAGGGCCTTTAAACCAAGTTGCCAGTCTCCAAGCCTTAAACCAAAATCTTTCAACGATTTTCCGAATATTTTTAGTATTAAAATCGGAGCAATCAAATACAAGACAAAGGATGAGAAGAACCAGTATATGTGTGGCATAAGGGAAAGAAAGGCATTCTCGTGTATGTCACCGAATGCTAAATTCTTACGGTAAAAGGAAGTGTTGCCATAAATTTCTGCGATGACGATCAGAACTGCTACCGAGATTAATGCTACGGTGGGAAGAGGGGAGAGCCCTTTGGTGTAGTCTTTATACCATTGGCGTATTTCTGCAATCAGGCTTCCAAACACCTTTAAGACTCCCGTTATTCTCTGACATTATCTAATGATGAAGGCAATCTAAGTTTTGCTTCTATCCCTGAACGGTGACACTTTTCAGGATGTCGATTTCTTCAAGAGCTTTACCACTGCCCAAAACAACGCACGAAAGTGGGTCTTCTGCGACCATAACCGGCAAGCCTGTTTCCTCACGCAAAAGAACGTCCAGATTTTTTAGTTGACCGCCACCACCTGTAAGAACAATACCTTTGTCAACGATATCTGCTGCCAGTTCCGGCGGGGTGCGTTCCAAGGCGACTCTTACTGCATCAACAATGGCTTTAATCGGTTCGGTCAAGGCTTCACGGATCTCATCGGAGTTTATTTCCATTGTACGTGGAACACCGGCTAGTTGGTCACGTCCCTTGATTTCCATTACTTCAACTTCATCGGTGGGGTAGGCGTTGCCGATGGTAACTTTAATAAGTTCAGCGGTTCTCTCACCGATAAGCATGTTGTATTTTCTTTTGGTGTACTGGATTATCGCTTCATCCATTTTGTCACCGGCTACACGAACCGATCTTGAATAAACGATGCCTGCCAGGGATATAACTGCAACTTCTGTTGTGCCACCACCAATATCAACAACCATGTTTCCTGATGGTTCCGTAATAGGTAGTCCGGAACCTATTGCAGCAGCCATGGGCTCTTCAATAAGATAAACTTCTCTGGCACCGGCAGATTCTGCGGATTCTCTTACGGCGCGTTTTTCTACCTCAGTAATTCCATATGGAACACAGATCATGATTCTTGGTCTGGCCAGTGTTTTTCTGTTATGAACTTTGCGGATAAAATGGCGAAGCATGGCTTCGGTTATCTCAAAATCTGCAATAACACCGTCTTTCATAGGGCGTATAGCCACGATGGATCCTGGTGTTCTACCTAGCATTTCTTTCGCTTCGCGACCAACGGCCAACACTCGTTTGCCACCGGAAACATGTTTTTGTACGGCAACTACGGAGGGTTCAGACAGTACAATGCCTTGTCCGCGGACATAGATCAGTGTATTGGCTGTGCCAAGATCAATTGCCAGATCGTTGCTGAAAAGCCCAAAAAACCAGTCAAACATTATATTATATCCTCAATCAGATTAAGGGTAGAGTATACACTATTAACGGCAGTAGAATAGCACCCATTTTAAAATATTCGCAAGCTATTTTATGTTTTTATGTTAAATTATATAAAAATCTGTCTCTTTGTTTGATAACTATGCAAAATATTGCTGTCCATTATTTATGATGATATGGCTCGTTTTTTAAAATAGTCATTGCTCGATATAGCTGCTCTACGAATAAAAGTCGAATTAGATCATGAGGAAAGGTCATTTTTGAGAGAGAGATTTTGAAGTCAGCCTTTTCCAATAGTTCAGATCCATGGCCGAAAGGCCCGCCAATGCTGAAAACCAGATTTTTTACTCCAGAGTTCATTCTTTTTTGCATCCATTTGGCAAACTGAACAGAGCCCATTTCTGTTCCGTATTCATCCAGTGCAACAAGACAGCTTGATTTAGGTAAGGCTGAAAGGATTTTGCTGGCTTCTTTGTCCTTTTGTCCCTTGATTCCCCCTTTGACTTTCTTTTCATCGGGCAATTCTTTTATATCAATTGGCATGTAGCGCGAAATTCGGGCGGTGTAATGTTTTATTCCCTCTTGGATGTGTTTCTGACTGGTTTTTCCGATGGAGAGCAGGACTAGTTTCACTGTGCTTGATCCACGCTTTCGCTGTTGTCTTTACTGGTTTTCATTTGTGAAATTGCTTCAATATCCAGAGAAGGGCAATCTGCACATAATCCTTCAATGTCATAAAATTCTCGAAGCGGTTCGTAGAAAATATGCACGATGAGTCCACCGAAGTCCATCAAGACCCAGTGGCAAAGGTTTTCGCCTTCTATGCCGATTGGTCTTATCTTGTGCTTTTTCAATGTCAGTTCAATATTCTCACTGATTGCCTGAACATGTCTGTCAGAGGTTCCATGACAGACAAATATATAGTCGGTGAAAGTTTCCCTGTCTGTGACATCGAAAATTAATGGGTTTTCAGCTTTCTGGTCTACAGCAGCATTTATTGCTAAGGTAACTTTTTCTACTTCTTCCGGTAAAAGCTCCGGTTTAACAGTATTGCTCATGTTGGGTATTGCCTCGGTTGTAATTAGTTTTTCTTCTCTTCTTTTGCTTCCACTTTTCTTGCTTTTACACCTTTGGGCAGAACTCCACCAGCTCCCAGAGCAGGTTTTCTGCGCTCGATTTTACCAGCTGATTTTGGGGCCTTAATAGTGATATCTGTATCGATTTCGCTTACATTGTAGGTGCCATTCATGGTGAAGGTAATTTCTTTAGCAGGATCTTTTGTACCTGCTTCAATAAGTTTCTTGATTCTCTCTTCATTGACTTTTACGCGATACACGCCGTGGAATTCGTAAGCAACGAGTGCGCCTGTCTGATTGTCTACGATTAGAAATCCCTTGGCTTCATCGTGTGACGAAACCATTTTACGGTTCTTATTGGCCAAATGGTCGAATGATCTGGCGCTGAGAAGATACTGGTTTGTAAAGCGGAATTTCAGCTTGAGATCTTCTTCAGGCATTTTGCCGTTTTCGTCGAAAGTAAAGGGGATTTTGGTTGCAGGTCTTTTGGCAAATGTTGTGGCTTCCGGGGTGCCGTATTTCAGGAAACCTCTGAAATATTGATAGTAAGTGATAAGACCGGCGTACATTTTTTCCATCCAGAAATTTTGCTTGCCATCTTTGGGTTGTTCGCGGAATGGGTATTCTGCCATGCGGTCGTAAATAATTCCATCGACAAAATACAACTCGAATTTTTTAACTTTATCGTTGTATGACTTGAAATGCATATCGCCGTTTTTTGCCTGTGTATGCTCATAGTTGTCGGTGAGGGTGACACCCTTATCACCGGTTTTAGTCGAGTAGGTGAGTTTGGATTTGTATTTGTATGATGAGAGACGTTTGGTAACTTCACTTAAAGGCATAATCCACAGTTTTTCCAGTTCCTTAGGATCACTGGCAATTTTGGAGATTTCCACATTAAGTGCCGGTTCTGCTTTGGCTTGTTCAGCTTTTTCCGCTGCCGGTTTGTCCAGAACTCTCTTTTTAGTGTTTTCACTGTCACTGCTTGAGCAGGCAAATGCTATAGAGGAAATGATACAGCAGAAAAATAGTGTTTTCAAATATCCGGTCGTTTTCATTTTATTCCTTCTCTATGTAATCAAGAAATCAACAGTTTTCAGTATGTTTAGTCTGCATATACAAATATGCAGGGGCACATTAACGCCCCTGCATAATTAGGTCAAGCTCATTTTTATTGTTTTAATTACATTTTTACTGGTGTTTGCCACAAACCATCCAGTCTTACTGTGCTCCATTGTACTGTTTTACCATCCCCAATGGATGAAGTGAATACCTCGAACAGTGGTACTGTTGATTCCCAGTCGTTGGGATCCCAGAATTCGATGGTAAAGGAACTGTTTTTCAGTGTGCTTCCACAGAACGGTAAAACCAGCAGGTTTACCCAATCCTCACAGGCCTCAACATACGTTGCACCAAATATCCATCTGCCGTCAATTGGGTCGTTTATTCGCATTTCCTCTCTGGTTCCGCAGCATTGTGCGCCCTGTGTAGTAACTGGCATAATGGCTGTCGCGCCAACAATAAACTGGCAGGTGTTGTTGCTGGATATTGCGTTGTCGTAGCATTTACCACCTTTGGGGCCAATGACAAACAGATCCATATCAACAATGCTGGTACTCAAAATCGGGATACCATCTCTGCTTGCTTTGAAGTTCATAATCAGCCACATACCCTGTTCGCCACGAACTTCAATCTCGACGGTTTTAATCTCTGACCACCAGCCATCATTATCCTGAACCTTAAGAGAGAGTTTATAGGTTCCGGCCATGGTGAAGTCTACTTTTACCGTGTAGGGATTACCTGCTTCGACAATATGTTCGGAATTCGGAACTTCGGTTGTGCCATTAGGTAGATCGAGTGTCCACTGGAAAACTTCCAGAGTGCCGTCGTAATCTATGCTTATGTCGCCGAAGAAAGTCAGGTAGGTATCCTGCAGGATGTTTTCCAGCTTGTTAATAACCGGCTGCCCATGACTTTGCAGAGCGATTCTGGCTAAAGGCTGTTTGTTTGGCAGTTTGCCGTTTCCAAGGATGTCGTAGAACATAACATCACCCGGGGAGGGCAGGGTGTTTTTGATTGATAATTGGCAATCTTTGTTTTCGCCGATTACAGTTGGACGGAAGTACATGTCAAACTGTCCGGTTCCACCACCGGGAGGGATATGGCAATAGCGCAAGCTTCCGCCTTCTTCCAGCAGTTCACACATCATGGTGTCCTGACAATCATCGTTGCCGTTTGCCTCAAAACACTCATGTTTTTCTAAGGTGTTGGCTGGGTCAATGTAGAAATCGTTACAGGAGTCTCCTACCAGTCCCAATCTTTCAACTGCCACAGGATCGTTGGCATAATTGTATACAGTAATGGTTTTCTTGGCGTAACAATATTTTTCAAGGCCGGAAATAAAATCCAGATGGCAGACCTGATCTATTGGGCAATCTTCATCATCATTACATTTGGTGTTAATGTTTTCCGGGGTGTTCAAGTCAACATCGCCAAAATTGATCGGGTTGGGATAGGTTTCAATAAGTTTGCTTCTGGCAATACCCTGCATATTGATTTCAATAATACGCTCGTCCGGTTCTTCACTATCTGTCATTACAAATATTCTTGCTTTGTGTGGTGAAAAACCATCAGCCTTTGTTTGTGGCTGATATTTGATTGTAAATACATGTTGCCCGATATCTACGCCTGGAGTTGGGGGAAGGTATATGGGGCTGATTGAATTTACCAGACCTTCTGTGATTGTGAAGTTTTCACTGAAGTTTGCCCAGACTATTTCGCTAACTGTGAGGATTTTATTTCCATCTTCAAGACCGCAGTTTGTTATTGTTATGTCCTGGAATTTGGGTTCGCCACCTAGATCAACGTTGTCAAAATCAATGTTGATTTGGTCTACACAGGCTCTTTTGGTGCCTTTATACTCTGTGTACAAATTCACATTTATAATAGAGTCGCTCATGTCGTTTGCATCACCAGCGTTTGAAACGACGGTAATTACTGCCTGATCGGTTCCCGGGTCAAGGCTTACATATTCCACAGTTATGGGATCACTTTCTTCGCCCTGTTTCAGAACCAGCTTTGTCTCTGGAGCACTTTTTATTGAAAATTCTTCAGTCTGAGTAATATTGTCGTACCTGATAAGGTCAATAACCAGGTCGGTGTCGAAATTTGAGTCGTTTGTGATGGTAAAGGATCTTTCTGCAGATGTGTTCATTGCCACAGCGCCAAAGTTCAATTCTGCCGGTTTAATGAGAATTCTGGGGGGAATGTATGGAGGGTCTTTTTCTTCATAGTCGCCATCAGCAGCGCAGTCTTCGGAGTCGCAATCACCATCTGCCGGTATTTTCTGGCAAACCGATGCTCCAATAGAAATACTGTATTTGCATTCCCAACCCGGGCCCAGTTTTTCCACACACTGCTCATCAGTGTCGCAAAATTCATCTGTAATTTCTGTGTCGCCGTCTACTTTGTCCATGCAGACACCATCGGGGCCACAGTAGTCATATCCTCTTTCAAGGCAGTATATGTCATCGGTGCAGCCTGTGGCGCTACTGCCTTCGTTGCAACCGGACACCAACATAAATGCCCCAAATGCCAACACTAATGCAAACAACATTCTCGTACTCATTAAATCCTCTTTTCTGCCATTTTTAGTGGCCACAAAACTTCACAGTTTATTCCGGCAGGACAAACACCCCTCCCATTAAGGTGTGTAAAAAGCCAGAACCACACTGTAGGGCCGTTCAACACTTTTTCGTGTTGACAAGACGAGTCCAATACTATTATAATGGCATTAGCGATGTATTTCAATAGAAAAAATCCATCGGACTCGCCAAATTGTTTATTCGTCTTATTCAGGAGGTCTTTAAATGCCAAAATTTAAGAATTTGGGGTTGTCTGGTCTGATGCTTGTAGTGTTGCTACTGGCTCTGTCAGCATGTGGTGAAAGTACAGGAATACCTGCAGATGGTGACAATAGTAGTGGCGATAATGAGTGTACAGTTCCGACTGATTGCGGAGATGGTGAGACTTGTCTAGCCATTGATGGTATTTACAAATGTAAGAAAATGTGTACAACCGACAGCGAATGCCAGGAAGACTTCCCCGGCGGATGTTGTCAACCTATTGGTACAGCCTCATTCTGTAGTCCAATTTATGAATGTGGATCATCAGATGGTGACAACGTTGTAGATGGCGATACTGTTATTGATGGCGACAAAGACACAAAATGCACCCCGGATACCTACTCCTGTGAAGATTATAGAACTGTAAACCGTTGTTTAGCGGATGGAACATGGACAAACTATAAAACTTGCCCGGTTGATACTTGTTGCAATGATGGCGAATGTGTTCTTTTTGAAAACGAAGTTGGCACCTGCGAGCTTGATGACGGTTGCATTTGCACTCCCGACACCTATCGTTGCAGAGGCGTAAAAGAAGTCCAGAAATGTGCTTCCGGTTGCGATGACTGGGTTTATTACCGCGACTGTGAAGAAGGTACACTTTGTATAAATGGTAAATGTGTCGGTGGCGACCTACCTGTCGATGGTGATGAAGCTGTTGATGGTGATGCGGAAGCTGATGAACCTGTTGAAGAATGTACCGAATGTAATGGCATTACTGTTAGCTGTGAAGGCGACAATGAATATTGTTTCATTGAAGATGGTGAAGATGAAGGTTGCTGTAGAAAAAATTGTGATCTAACTGGTGGTAGTTGCCCGCGCGGGTATGGATGTTTTCATGGCGTATGTGAGCCTGTTGAAGGCTACTGTGTTTCAGATGCAGACTGTTCCAGTGTTTCTTCCTATTGTTCAAAACGCTGGACAGTAAACGATCAAAACGAACCTGTTCTGGCCCCCGATGGTGTTTGTGAGGATTATTGCGATACTATGGGTTACATTTGTCCAAGTAACACCACATGTGAAACCAACGAATTTGATGTTAACTTTGGTAAATGTGTTTCTACTGGTGAATGCATTACATGCAGTAATGACTATCAATGCCAGTCCAAACCTGGTCTAGGACCCGGTTATTACTGTAACGTTGCCATGGGCCAATATGAAGGTTGCTGTATTGCAATGTGCAGCAATGACAATCCCTGTACCGGTCAGTTGAGTTGTTGTCCTGATGGACGTTGCGGAGTAAACTGCGGTACCACATGCTCAAAAGATTGTCCCGCAGGTGAGGTTTGCGATCCATTGTACGATGAATGTGTTCTGGACTGTCCTCCTTGTGAAGAAGGTTCTTGTTGCACCAGAGACTCTGCACCTCAGTGCATGCCTGGATGCACATGCGAAACACCAATTATGTGTGGCTTTTTGCTAAGATCCTGTTGTCCGGGTCAAACCTGTAGTGCTTTCATCTATGGTGTATATGGTTTTTGCTCATAGATCTTGAATATGCTATTATGAGGGCTGGGGTATTAACCCCGGCCTTTTTTTTGTTCTAAAGGGATAATTTGTTCTACAAGGGATAATGTTTTGATATTTTCCTCATGGGGTGAATAATTTGGATAAAGAAATTGTAATTTGCTCAAGTTGTGGCAGTCCTTTGCCGGAGGGAGGAAAGTTTTGCGGGGTTTGTGGCACAGCGCAGGCGGATGCAAAAAAGACTCAGGAATCAAAGGGTATCCAACTGAAACTGAAGGAAATTAAAACTCCAGGCAGTTTTCGTGGCAGACAAAGCGAATTGGAAATATTTCCACCCTTGGCCGAAAAAGCCTTGAATGCCAACGGGCAGGCTATTCATCTACATGGTAATGCAGCCACCGGCAAGACAGCATTAATCAAGCAGGTTGTTCCGTTTTTAAAGAGCAACGGATTTCAGGTGATAAGTATTCAGGGGATGCAAGGTTACGGATTGCTTAGTTTTTTCCCGTTTCAACAACTAGTAATAGATTTGGTTGGCATTAGCGACAATGACAGCGACGAGCAGATTCTTGAGAAAATTGCTAGCTTAAAAAAATACGGCTTGAGTTCAATGGAACGGAAATACCTGTTAAGGCTCTTTCCTACTGAATTTAATGATAATAATAGCAGATATCTGGAAGACAGTGTTTTGCTTACAGGTTTTTCAGCTTCTATTACTCGGCTTTTGTATTTGGTCTCCCGCAAGGAACCGTTAGCCTTGATTATTGACAATTTGCAATGGGCAGATCCTTTCACTCAGCAATTTGTTGCAACATTGGAATCGATAATTGTAGATAGTCACACCCTTATCATAACGGCAGGAAGGGTGGTGCCACCGGCGAGCAAAATTGAAAATGATAATGTACATCATTTAAATATCAAGAAGCTTGATCTTATTAACATTATTTCCATAGCCAGGTCTTACATGCAGTGCAAGCAATTGCCTATGGAGGTGGAAGAAGGCTTGCAGAATGTAACTGGCGGATCTACCCTTGGTATCTTTTTCTTTTTGGATTTTCTCAAGGAAAAACAATATCTTATTCAAAGATCCAAACAGTGGAATATTAATGAAAAATATAGAGGTTTGGACTTTCCTGTGGGGCTTGAAAATATTTTGCAAGCCAGACTCGAACTGTTAAAACCTCATATGCAGGAACTATTATGGCTTGTTGCGGTTGCTTCAAATGAATGCACTCTTCGCATGTTGAAGAAATTGTATAATTATCCTCAGTATTTGCGCCAGGATTTGGACGAGCTTATAAAGAAACGTTTGTTGGTAGTGCAGAGCCGAAATTCGATAAAATGTGCCAATTTTTCCCATAATTATCTGCAGGAATTCGTATATAGCAAAATTCCTAATTCCGGTCTGGCAAGTTTTCACACAAAAGTGGCCAGATTCATGAAATCCAATCAGGTTGTTATTGGCTATATCAAACCTTGGCGTATTGCTTTCCATATGAGCTTCAATCATGATAAACCTGAGAAAATGATTCATTATCTGGAGGATTCTGGCAACATGTTTGCCCAAAAACTCCACTTTCTTATGGCTGGATTATGCTATCGACGTGAAAGTCAATATTTAAAAGAGTTGGCCAAGGCCAGAAAATGGCCTGCTACGGTATGTGAACGAAAATTGTTAATGGTTCTGCTTAAAATGGCTCGTTGTTACAAGGCAACGGGTGATTTCAAGCGAATGGAAAGAACATATAAGTTGGCATTTGGTGTAGCCACATCAATAGATGCTAAATATATGGCTGTTGATATAATGTGTAAACTGTCAGAGTATAATATGAGGATTGGTCAACTTGAATCTGCAAAAAGCAATTATGATGAGGCAATGAAGCTGGCACAGGAAGATTGCGACCCGTTTAGCTTGAGTACTATAAAGCTTGGACTTGGAACATTGTTACAAAAGCAGGGAAAGTATAAAGAAGCAGAATATCAGTTTGCTGAGGCCCGCCTGATTGCTGAACAATACGATATCGGAGTCGAACCTTCAAAACGCTGGTTAGCCAAAGTCCTGCATCAGATTGGGCAATTGAAGATAGATCAGAAGAAGTATGATGAATCATTGCCTTTGCTGATTAGTGCGTTGGATCATTCGCAACAAAACAGAGACATTCCTTTGCTTGTAAAAACTACTCAACGTCTTGGTGCTTTATACGGGCTCAAAGAAGAATATGACAGGGCTGTTGGCATCCTGGGTCTTGGTGTAAAGATGGCACGCGAAATAGGTGATAGACTGTCTTTGGCCAATGTGACATATCAGTCTGGCCGGTATTATCTCTTAAAAAAGGATTATGAAGCGGCTAAAATAGCATTTTTTGATACTTTGCAGATTTGTAAGGAAATTAACTGGGATCAGGGAATAGAAATGAGCCGGATGGCGTTAAAGCAAATAAAGGACAGGCAAAATGAACAAGGATAAATTGTTGTGTTATGCCGGTCAGATGGTTGCTGCAAGTCCTGAAGGTGCAATGACTGACTTGAAGCTAAATCGTCTGATTGAAGAAAACCAGATTGGTGGGGTTTTACTTTTCAGAAGGAGCTGTCCTGATAGCGATAGCGTTCGTGCCCTTGTCGAAGCAATGCAACGTAGAGCAAAAATACCATTGCTGGTCATGATAGATCAGGAGGGTGGACGAGTAATGCGCCTGATGGAAGACATGTTTGCTCTTCCCCCAGCAAGAGAATTATCAAAACAAACTTTGGAGCAGGTAGAGAACGACACCCGATTGCTTGGCAAGAGACTGATTGAACTTGGAATAAACTGCAATCTGGCACCTGTTTTGGATGTGGATAGCAATCTTCAAAATCCGGTAATAGGTGATAGATCTTTTGGCGATAATGTTGACACTGTTTTTGAATATGCCAAAGCATACAGAAAAGGTTTGAATACTTCCGGTGTAATTGCCTGTGGCAAACATTTCCCCGGTCATGGCGATACTGATCAGGATAGCCATTTGACGCTGCCTGTGGTGCGACATTCGGAAGAGAGATTATATAACCTCGAAATAGAGCCATTCAAACGAGCGGTTGATGATGGTTTTGAAATGATTATGGTGGCTCATGTATTATACGAATCTCTTGATTTAGATGAACCGGCAACTCTTTCACAAAAGATCTCTACCGGGATTTTAAGAGAAAAGCTGGGGTTTAAAGGTGTAACAATTGCAGATGATCTTGAAATGAAAGCAATTGCTGAAAGATATCCTGTTAAAGAACTTGTGTATAAACTGATAAACGCAGGAATGGATATTTTACCCGTGTGTCATTCATACGAGCTTGCTTTTTATGTCCATCGATCAATAGTTACATTGGTTGAAGATGGTAGTATTGAACTAGATAGGATAAAAGATTCCTATGACAGAATTATGCAGATGAAGCGATTGTTCAAGCTGAGTCAGGATACTTTAATATGAATGATGTAAATAAGCATCTTGAAAGATATTTGCTACAAATAAGGCGGCGATACAGCCGCCTTTTTCACCTTGAAGGTATGTTGCGTTTTTCTGAAATATGCATGATGGGCTTTCTGATATTCATGCTTTTGCTGACTCTCGGAGTACCGGTGTTCTGGTTACGTGCAATCTTTTTTATGGCGATTGCATCATTTGCCGGTTTGGCCATCTACAAGTTTCATTTGTTTCCTAAAAAGCATAAGTTTGGTAGAGATATCTGGTTGTCGGGAAAAGTAGAAAAAAACATTCCGGAATTGAAAAACAAGTTTTCCTCAGCATATGAGTTCTCTACTACAATAGATTCCGAGAAACTGTTTTCGAAAGATCTATCGAAGGCCAGTGTTAAGGAAACTGCTGACCTGCTAAAAAATGATCAAATAAAAACTGTTGTACCTTATCTGCCCTTGCGAAAGTTTGCAGCGCGCAATTCCTTTTTTATTGCTCTGTTGATTGCTATAGCAGTGATCTGGCCTTCCTCCTTGAAGTCATCATGGATGTCGCTTTGGGGAGATAATCTGGCTTCGTCATTGTATTCCGGTGAAGTTGCTTTTTTGGCTGGAGATATTAATCTGAGTTATTCATATCCCACGTATACGGGGCTTGAGCCTTTGGTTGTA
>Ga0070729_10003689_pt1 | contig 17389 bp, 16 predicted proteins | sample tdDd472_FD_66725 | JGI IMG/M metagenome (GOLD analysis project Ga0070729, IMG submission 66725) | Marine sediment microbial communities from the Atlantic coast under amendment with organic carbon and nitrate - tdDd47.2 | ecosystem: Environmental > Aquatic > Marine > Coastal > Sediment | place... | reverse complement strand
CTTTAGATCCGCATTCTTCCTATATGCCCCCTGAGAGCTTTAAAAGCCTTCAGGAAGAAACGCGCGGCTCCTTTTCTGGTATTGGCATTGAGGTCACAATTAAAAACGATCTTTTAACTGTCGTCAGTCCAATAGTTGACACACCAGCAGATTTGGCAGGTCTGAAAGCCAATGATACTATCATTGAAATTGACGGGGTAAACACTAAAAACTTAGGCCCCTATGAGGCTATCAAAAAACTTCGTGGCCCTGCTGGCAGTGAGATTACCCTCTCTATTCACAGAGAAGGTTGGGATAATCTCAAAGTTGTAACGCTGAAACGAGAAATTATCCCGATCCAGTCTGTTAAAGCAGAATTCCTTGCTCCCGGCTTTGTTTACACAAGAATTACCAACTTCCAAAGTCATACAACCGATGATTTCAAGACAAAATTGATTGAATTAAAAAGAGAACACCAAATTAATGGACTCATTCTCGACCTTCGAAATAATCCTGGTGGACTGCTTCACCAAGCCATAAGTATCTCCGATATTTTCCTCTCCAAAGGAACTATTGTTTATACCAAAGGAAGAAAAGAAGACCAGAATAACGTATATCTCGCCCATAATAATGGCGAAAAAAGGATGTACCCACTGGTAATTCTTGTGAACGAGGGATCTGCCAGCGCTTCCGAGATTGTTGCAGGGGCAATTCAAGCCCACAAACGCGGTATTATCGTCGGGACCAGGACATTCGGCAAAGGATCAGTCCAAACGATCATCCCCCTGCCTGATGGCGCAGGGTTAAGGATGACGACAGCTAAATATTACACCCCCGACGATCGCTCTATTCAGGCTCTGGGAATTACTCCTGATGTAGAAATTCCATTTATTGTCTGTTTGCAACCGGAGGAATCAGTCACGAAGAGAAACCGCCTAAAAGAAGCAGATCTCGCTAACCATCTGCCAGGATTGCAATCAGAAGAAGAGAACATAAGAATAAGAGACGCTGAAAAGCTGGAAGATCGATTGAGAACAGATAACCAACTGCGAAGCGCCTATAATATCCTGAAAAGTCTCAATCTCTTTTCTGAGTTTAAGGAAAAAGAAGATTAGCAGGACAACAAAATGAACCTCGCAGAGCAGTTCCTATCTAATAACCCAGTTCCTTGATAAACCTTTCATCCTGAGACCAATTCTTCTTCACCTTCACCCATAGTTTCAGGAGCACCTTTTCCCCAAGAAGGGCTTCAATATCCTTTCTGGCGGCGATACCAATGCTTTTAAGTTTTTTCCCACCCTTGCCGATCACTATACCTTTCTGAGACTGTTTCTCCAGTATAATTGCGGCATGAATAGTCACCATTTTTTTATTATCATCTTCTTTAAATGATTCGATCTGCACAGCTGTAGAATATGGAATTTCCTGGCTTGTTAGTAGAAAAACTTTTTCGCGAACAATCTCAGCACATAAAAATCTCTCAGAAGCATCTGTTGGAATGTCCTCAGGAAAATACCTTGGTCCCATCGGCAGCAGGTCGAGAATTTCCGAAAAAAGACTATCCAGCCCATCTCCCCCAAGAGCAGAAACGGGAACAACAGCCTTAAATGGAAATAATTTAGAATATGAATCAATTAAAGGCAGAACCTTTTTTCTGTCAATCAGATCAATCTTGTTAAGCACCATGATTGCAGGACTCTTGATGCGCTGCATATACTCAGCGAGCTCAGCAGCTTTTTTCTCCTGCACCTTTTCCGGGAGTGGTAGTGAAACATCGACTAAAAATAGTACAAGATCCACCTCAGAGAGACTTTCCATTGCCACCTTGACCATCTCAACGTTCAGAGGGTCCCTGGATTCATGTAAGCCAGGTGTGTCCAGAAAAACCACCTGATGTGCTTTGTCATTGACTATTCCGACAATTCGATTCCGGGTTGTCTGAGGTTTAGAGGTAACAATTGATATTTTTTGACCAAGAAAATGGTTCATCAATGTTGATTTTCCGGCATTAGGAGGCCCAACTATTGCAACCATGCCTGACTTGATCGGCGTCTCGAAAAGATCCATAGCGTTTTAAATAATAATAATAAATTCATAAGGACAATAATAAGTGTAGGCAAAATATCATTCCACACTATACTGTGAAACGTTTGTCCATAAATAATAGACAAACCGACAAAGATTAAATTATAATACGCTGCTAATATATTGCTTACACTATTTTGCTGTATTTCATAAAAGAACTGCAACCAATTGGCAAAACAGCTATTGAATAATTAGTGATTAGATGATTGTTACAGGAAAACTGATAGAATATCTAGATAACGGGAAGTTCATTTGTGCACTGGTGACAGAAAGCCAACCTACACGGTTGCGCTTAATCAACCAGAACGGTCGAGAACTTAACCTCCCGCTATCACGGGTTGTCCATTGTTCAAAGGAAACTCATCCGACCGAACTCAGCAGGGAGTCAGTCACAAAAAATCTCCAAGAAACAACAAAAAAGCGTGGATCCTTAATGGATCACATTAACCTTGAAGAAATTTGGGAACTCACATCCGAAGATGGTTCTAATACATTCAGCCCTGTTTTTCTGGCCGAACTCATCTTTGGCTCAGAGGCAACAGACAATACAGTCTCTGCATTCCTGCGTTGTGTATTTGAAGACAAACTGTTTTTTAAATACAAAGAAGGCCGAATCCAGGTCAACAGTGCAGAGAAAGTTCAACAGCTACAGATCCAACAAAAGAAAGAAGCAAAAAGAGCAGAGCTCATTCGTGAAGGTGCCAAAGCTGTATCCCGAATCATGGAATCAGATTTTTCTCCTGGAGAACTTAATCCCATTCAGGTTGAATTATTAGGCGTCATCCGGGATTTTTACCTATTTGGTTCAGATGCTGCCGAATCAGATGTAGCCAGAAAAATTCTTAAATCTGCAAATCACAACAAGATACACGATCCATACTATCTGCTCGTCAAAGCTGGTATTTGGAGCGCAAACGAGAACATTCCTCTCCTCCGTAACGACCTACCCGTCAACTTCTCACTTGCTGCACGGCAACAGGCTGAGTTGATTCTCCAACGAGGTCAAAATGAGCTGTTCGACGACCCGGGTCGAACAGATCTTACTCATCTTGCGCCGATAACAATAGATGGTCCTACCACTCTCGATTTTGATGACGCTCTAACAGTAGAAGAACAAGATGGCGACTACCTTGTCGGTATTCACATTTCTGATGTGGCACATTATGTCCGCCCCGGAGACCCATTATTTGCTGAGGCTATGCGCCGTGGCACCTCTATTTACTTTCCGGAAGGGCAGATTCCTATGCTCCCCCGTCATCTTTCGCAAGGTATCTGCAGCCTCATTCAGGAAGAGACCAGGGCGGCTCTAAGCTTTATGATTCTGCTGTCGCCTGAGGCAGAGATACTCAGGGTCAGGATCACCCCCTCTATTATCCGTGTAAAGAGGCGACTCACCTACGAAGAAGTCGACAGAATGCTTGAGAGTGATCAGGAAATCAAGCTTCTTAATATGCTTCGGAAAAAACTTCGTACCCAGCGTCTCAACAGGGGTGCACTCCTTCTCCCCTTCCCAGATGTGAACATCTTTATCGATCATCATGGCAAGGCTCACATTAATCTTGGCAAAAGCGACACCCCTGCCAGGACTATCGTGTCAGAAATGATGATTCTTGCCAACAGTGAAGCTGCAAAATATGTCGCTGATCGTATGGTTCCTGGAATATTCAGATCACAACCACCGCTGCAAAAAAGAATCGTGCATGGAGAAGACGATGATCTTTTCCAAAACACTTTGCAACGTAAGAATATGTCTAGGGGTGAACTATCGACGACAGCGAAATCTCATAGCGGACTGGGAGTCTCACATTATTCAACAATTACTTCGCCTATCAGGCGTTTGCTTGATCTCGTCATGCAACATCAGTTAAAGAGTATAGTCAGAAGACAGGAACCCTGCTTCACCGAGGAAATGTGTAAAGATTTCACATCTGTCCTTAGCCGCACACTCACCACAGCAAATAATGTACGTAATCAGAGGCAAAGATACTGGCTTCTTAAATTCCTGGCCGACCGACAAGGACAATATCTCGACGCGCTTGTTATACAGGCTGGCCCAAAGAGGGTTAACCTTGTACTCCTCGACCTTCTCATGGACATCGACCTCCCCACGTCTGGTTCCAAGAGCATTCAGCCCAATACTGTAGTCAAGGTACGTGTGGTCAAATCCGATCCTCTCGATAACATTGTTCGCTTCGACTGGTAACTATTTTTTCTGAACCGTTCTTTTGTTGTCCGACTTTATCTTAATCTGATTTCCCTTGGAAAATCCTCTGGTTTGCTGATTGCACTCAATGACCATTCGTGCTCCATCCACCTTGACAACAGTACATTTCCCGCTTGCTGCCGATGCTCTATTAACAAAGAATCCGGTCCCTATGACATAGCACAATAACAGTATCATCCCACCTTTCATACCATCTCCTCCTGATTTGTTTTTCACTCATTTATATCTCCAAAATACAACGTTTATCATCAAAACAACAGCCGACATGGGGACATGTCGTGCGATGTCTATCACTAAAAACAAGTTCTGAGTACTAGCCCTCATAATTTGTTCTTTTATGCAGATATGGAAATTGGTATAACTTGAAGGAACAAAACTGCAAATCTCAACAACCTGAAAAAACTGATGACAGACAATTCTTTCGCCGGCCCTATGAGCATGATCAAAATAAATGGGTCGAAAATCAAACTGCTGCGCGAGCAACAGGGCCTTACCCAGCTGTATCTGGCTACAGCTGTTGAAGTAACCACTGATACAATCTCAAGATGGGAAAATCGCAGATATCCCAGCATTAAAAGAGACAACGGGCTGAAACTAGCAGAAGCACTCAATGTTCAGCTAGAAGATCTTCTCGAGGAAACATCAGAAAACACTGCCAAAACACCTCATTCCGGCATTCCACCCAATGTTACACCGCCTGAGATAATACATTCGAAATTCACCCAAAAAAGACTATTTTTTATTGTTTTAGGAACAATTGTTTGTATTGCAATGACCTTTATCTGGATTTTTGTTCATTCCTCTCAACCTCTTCTTTTTTCCGCTAAGCGAATTCTCCCTGCCCACTGTATCGATGGTCAACCCTTTCCAGTGCTTATTGAAGTCACTGGAGCTCCTGATGTCGCAACAGCCATAATTATAAAAGAATCTCTTCCTATGAACGGAACTATCCATACAACATCACCCAAAGTTACAACTGGTGGATTGAGAAATAATCAAATCAGATGGCTCAAAAAAATTACCCGTGCTGGTTTCTTTGCTTATGTTGTCAGTGTTTCAGGTAAAGATGCTGTAGATTTTTCCTTCACTGGAACAGCTGCCATAAGCCATGATTCAGAATCTTCCATTGATGGTAAAAACACAATTGCCGTTGGACAGCACCATTGGGCAGACAGTAATAAAGATAACATCATTAGTGACGATGAGATTCTCGCTGTTTACGACCTATACAGTGAGATTACCGATATTAATCTAAACATTGACCTTATAGAAGAAATTTGGCTTGGGTCAGAGTACTCCTGGGATAGTGCAAGAGCCACCTATAAAATCATTGATTAACACCTAACTGCATCCCACAATTGATGCTGTTATTTGGAGAATTACCAGATGTCAAAATTTACCTCACTCTATAGCCACAACAAGATCCTTGCATGTGTTTTCGTATTTGCCATCATCCTCGTATGTGACAGTGAAACTACAAATGCAGCAAATCTGATTTCAGGCAAATATCTTTCCGCAGATGGGACCACATTAATTCTTAGTTTATCCATTCAAAATCCATCTCCTGCTAATCTGATCGTAGAACAGTCTCTTCCCCAAGGGAACAAGGTGACTACAACATCTCCACAGGCAAAAAAAATAGACAATTCCAGGTGCAAGGTGAAATGGCTATTCAGAAATATCCGAATTGGCAACATCACCCTCACAACCAAATTAAAGGCTCCTTTGACAGGGAATCCAAGTGCCATGGTTCGATACCGCGATCCTAGAAACGGTTCATTTACCGAACTAAGGATTTCGCCTTAAATTTTATCAAAATCTGCGAACTACTCATCAACCTAGTGATTACAACAAAGTCCTAGGAACTAACGACCTCAATCTTCTCCTTCTACGACACGAGTAATACCTTCAGCATTGCCTGCTCTGCATTTTCTCTGTTTTTTCAATATCTTTCTTCTAAAGTTTGCTCAATAATCCACTAGGTTTCTCTCTATGAATCGAGTCGATGTCGGCAGACTTACGACCCCATATCGGTATATGTCCTCTTTGAATAGTAATCGATTGAACATACAAATAAAGAAACAGCAAAGTATCTAGCATTCAACCAGAGGAGGAAAACAATGAAAACAGTAAACGTAATTTTAATGTCAATTGCTCTTTTAACATTATTGATGGTGAACGCAGAAGCCAGCAATAAACAAGTGGGCGGTCTTATTATTGGCGGCAGTACCGGCGCGATTGTTGGCAACACTATAGGTAAAAATACTGAATCAACACTCATTGGTGCAACTGTTGGTGGGGTTTTGGGATACGTCATTGGTAGTGAATTAGATAAACACCATAGGCCTGTCATTAAACATTCACAGGTTGTTACTCACTATCAAAAATATAACAAAAGACCCAGATCTTCGTTTAGACATAATAACCGTCACTATAAATCTAAAAAAAATACATATCGGCACTATCCCCGCTATAGTCCCCACGGTGGAAATTGTAAAAAAATTGTGACAGTACATAAGAGACTCAACAAAAAAGAGAGATTAATAACAACCGCCGGCAAGAATAACCACCGGAAATATCACAAAAACAAAAATAACCATAAATTTAATGAGCGATACTATCGCTAACTCTTGGACCTACACCTTTGCGTCCTTAACCTATCCAGGGTTCCGGTTGTAAAGGTGTTTTTCATTCTCACTATACCTCCATTGTTCATTTCCTGAACTCTTATACCTCTTCCGAAAGACCTCCCAGAATTGCCTAAAATTTGTGAAAAATAAGGTGATTATGTTAGTATGTAAAGAGAGGATAGATAAAAGCATAAATGACTGAATACACGCTCTGAAAAATGATACAGGTGTCAATGTGCAAAGCAATTATTTCGTTAACCGATGCATACGTGAAACCCTGAGCGGTCTTCGAGAAGGTCTAACATCCTTTTCCGGAACCAGTCGAACGGCCGTAATTTTTGCTTTAAGACAAACTGATGAGCTGTATATTTTCGACCCACAAAGCTTACTTCGTGGCTATGAGCCTAAGCTTAAAGCTCTTTATGTCAAAAGCAAGGATTGGTGCAAACCACTCGATAGCCAGAGTTCTGATAGCCCATACAATCATATCGAGCCACAACCCAACCTCCAGTTAGATGGTCTCATATCCAATGGTGGTAGCTCCAGTTCTGTCTATTATCAAATGTGGTTTACCGATCACCATCCGAACATCTGCTCCCTATGTCCAACTGAATGCTGGCTAGAACATGCAGTACTGAGGTTATCCCATGACATAGCCAATGACAGCCATCTCTACACTGGTATTTCTGGAAGTTTTCTCCGCGAATATGCAACACATGCCGTTCATGACTGCATCGTCGATAAAGCCGGCCTCACCTTAGGGTTAGATGTACAGATACATATTTACCCAATGCTTGATGCTATTCTTGGAATTTCAAAAACCAATGAAGAGGGTGCACGCCCTCATGGATCACTGACGTTTATTGAACCAAGATTCATTAATGACATTCATTTCCTGGCTAGATTCCAGAGTTCTGAGCAGCCATTGCTCAACAATTTCAAACATGTCAGGAAGCTCTTACAAACAGTTGAGCACTCTGATCGAACCCTTGTCTCAGATGGGAAAAATATCCTTGGAATCACAGAGAAAGCCATAAATTATTTTCATATCACTGCAGACTTCCAAGGCAAATTGGGATTTCTCTTCGTAAAGGAAGAGGTTATTAGCAGTTTTCAGGATGGTAGCTACAGCTCAGATACACATAGGGCGAAGCTATTTGAAGTAGAGGAGGCTTTACTGGATTACGACATTGATCCGTCTATCAGGAACGACATGTTCCAAATTATTGCAACACTTGTACATAATGCAGAAGACAACATGTTCGGCTGTACCTTTGTAATTGATCTTGCGATTGAACCAACTGTTATAGCAGGACAGGTATTGACCCCACCGATCAGCCTGAAGGAGCCCAGTAAACTCAAACTTGCAACCGGACTCTCAAAAGTTGATGGTGCCTTGCATATTCGATCAGATCTACATTTACACGGCTTCGCCTGCTTACTCGACGGGCATAGGGTAGATAACGAAGACAGGGCAAGAGGCGCACGTTATAATTCAGCTCTCCGCTTTACAGCTCAGCATCCCCAGACAATAGTAGTTGTCGTCTCGTCAGATCGTCCAGTTTCTATATTTCAGCAAGGCAAGGAGATAGACAACAGATACGACAACACGGTTTCGTCACGCTGTACGCTCTTTCCTGTACCACTAAAAACATGGCTGGTTGATACGATATAAACGAGGCCGGACTGAAAATTCCGACCCAACCCCCTCTGACACTCATTAGAGATCGTTGACCCAATCAGGAATGTGGGCAAGGATATAATTATGAACTGCTTCTTTTCTTTCACCCGCCGGGACCTCGCCGACAGCAGTTTGAACCTCAGCAAAGTCAAACCAGCAGAGTTCTCTGTTATCTTTACTATAGACAGTCAAAATTCTTCTGTTGGTCTGCTCAATATCTTCTTCTTCCTGAATAGCACCGACTAACCTTGCAGCCTCAGCAGAACTGAGGAATTTCACAACTTCATCACTCATAACGTAACCTCAAATACGAAAGGCGAGCAGGATCACATCCTCTCGCCTTACACACTGATAACATTATATTTTCAGGCAGCTTTTACAACCGCACCAGACCTAATGCAACGGGTACATACTTTGGTTCTCTTCTTGTTACCGCCGGCATCTACCATCCGGACCATTTTCAGGTTTGGCAGCCAACGCCTTCTGGTTTTGTTGTGTGCGTGGGAAACATTGTTCCCAACTATTGGTCTCTTTCCGCATATTTCACATACTTTTGCCATTGTATTCTCCTTCTATCCCATTCCACTGCTTTTTATAGCAGGTCAAATGGAGAAATGCATAAATTGTGTGTTGTTAATCTATTATTTAGAACCTGACTTCATAACCTGTATTTAAAGTTATAGCAAGGAATTTTCAGCTTAAATATTGTCAAATCGACGATTTTTCCTCTACTATTATATAGACGATATATTTACCATAAGTTGAAATTAATTATAGTACAAATATGCTCACTCTACCTCAACAGGTGACCCCTCCATCAATTAAACGTGATTTACTTGTAATATTTCCACAGTATATTTCGGCGAAACTATTTTATATTTTCATAAAAATCAAGGTGCAAAGTCACCTACATTGATGTAATTATGGTATATACGAAGCTAGCTGAGATTCGACATGCTCTTTTCACAATAACGTAAACAAAAAGATTTGATGTTGTTGTGAAGAAAATCATTTAGACTAAAGCGTCGTTCAAGTCAAACTCATATGGGTGACCTTTAATAATTTGTCCATTAACCCCTTAATTATTTTACCAACCGCACAATATTCAGTTCTCTCGTTGCAATCTTATAAAACCTATTGTAGAAAATCGTTAATCAACAATAATTCTCAATCCTTTAATAATATAATGATACTGGTTAATCAATTTTGGAATTTCTTCTCTTCCGTAAAACTTGCGATATTCACTCTCTGCTCTCTTGCAGCAACTTCGATCATAGGCACCATCATACCTCAAGGTGAACCCGCTGCCTTTTATGTCAAAAACTATGGGGCTAAAACTGCCCATTTTCTTCAAGTTCTTGATATTCCAGAGATGTACTACTCTTGGTGGTTTCTCGGATTATTAGGCATACTCAGCACCAATCTCATAATCTGTAGCTTTGATCGTTTCCCGTCCGTATGGAAAATAATTACTACTGATAATCTTGGCATAACTCCTGAACGGGTCGAAAAGATGTCGAACTTCAGCAAGTGGGAGTTTGGTACCAACAAACTCGACAAAATCGATCTCGCTGGTATGCTCAAACAAGGCGGTTGGAAGGCTACTTCCAGAAAACTAGGCGATAACGAACTTTTCTTTTGCGAGAAAGGCCGTTGGAGTCGCACCGGGGTTTACATTGTCCACCTCTCGATCTTGGTTATTTTTGTGGGTGCTATTATTGGCCACTTTTTTGGGTTCAAAGGAAGTGTTATGATTCCAGAAATGCGCTCTGCCCAAAAGGTTTTTGGCTATAAGAACGAAGGTACTTTGCAACTGGGCTTTGAGATCCGATGTAATACTTTTACAATTGAATTTTATGATAACGGCATGCCGAAAGAATACAGAAGCAGCCTTACTGTGCTCGAAGATGGCAAAGAAGTGCTGACTAAAGATATTGAGGTGAATACCCCACTCACGTACAAGGGGATAACCTTTTACCAATCAAGCTACCAGGGTTATCAGGATTTTCTTCTGAACATTACCGACAAGAGTACGGGTGATTCTAAAATTTTCACCCTTCCATTTCAGAAGCAAATGACTTGGGACGAAAAAGACCTCCATTTTGGTATCATTAATGCTGAAGCCGTTGGCCAAAGGGTAGTACGCTCCAAAGTCTGGTTTAAGGCAGGAGAAAATCCTGCTTCTATCGAGTGGCTCGCAGACAACAACCAAGCCACTTTTGTCAGTGGTGCAAAGGAATATACTATTTCCGCCAAACAGATGTACGCTACTGGTTTACAGGTAGCCAAGGATCCAGGCGTATGGGTCGTCTATATAGGCTGTGGTATTATGCTCATTGGGCTTTATATGGCATTTTTCATGTCTCATCAAAGAATATGGCTCTATAAAAAGAATGGATCTGCTACACCTGAGCTTTGGTTGTCTGGCTCTGCCAACAAAAACAAAATGGGATTTTCTAAAGGTTTCCTAGAACTTAAAAATCGTATTGAACACGCCGTACAACGGTAAAACTACGACTTATGGAATTAATCGAGACTGTAATTGTGTCGTTCTCATTTTCAACTCTCTGATCATTGAATCAAACGGAGTATAAAGCATGGATAGTTCTCAACTACTTGGTATTACAACCTTCACCTACTTGTTTTCAACAGTGCTGTACATTGCAGTGTTGGTGTTCAAAACCCCTAAACTTGGTATTATTGCTACTGTATTTACCGCTTTGGCCTGGTTTGTTCAAACCGCAGGATTAGTTTTACGCTGGATCGAATCCTACCAACTTGGTATAGGTCACGCCCCTCTTACCAATATGTACGAATCTGTCGTTTTTTTTGCATGGACGATAATTCTCCTTTATCTTCTCATTGAATGGAAATTTAAAACAAAGATTATTGGAGCCTTTGCTGTGCCTTTCGCATTTCTTGCCATGGCTTACGCCTCCTTTTCCACAGATCTCAATAAAGCAATTAATCCTTTGGTACCTGCACTTCAATCCAATTGGCTCATTGCCCATGTTGTTACCTGTTTTGTAGGGTATGCGGCTTTTGCTGTGGCAGCAGCCTTAGGTATTATGTATCTACTTAAAAACAAATCGTCTGGGGACGATACCTCATCCTCAAGCATATCCAGTCGCCTTCCTTCACCGACAGTAATTGACGATATAATTCACAAAACTATGGTCTTTGGTTTTATCTGGTTAACTGGCGGAATCATTACCGGCGCCATCTGGGCTAACTCAGCCTGGGGGACTTACTGGAGCTGGGATCCAAAAGAGACCTGGTCACTCATTACCTGGTTCTTTTATGCAATTATTCTACATGCCCGCTATACCCGAGGATGGTCCGGTACCAGGATTGCGTTTCTGGCCATCTTTGGTTTTATCTCCGTCCTCTTTACCTATTATGGGGTCAATTTTCTCCTTTCCGGGTTGCACAGTTACGGTTCAAGCTAAGCTGATCACACTACTACAACGTGGTATTTTAATCCTTTTTTCCGAGACTTAACCTGTTTGACAAGTTTAAGCAAAAACTGTATAAAGAGTGAAATTGAGAAGTACTAATACTGAAGTACAATTTAGTTAAATCGCTGAAGAGGAGACCAAGTATGTTGAAAAAAATTCTTGTCTGTAGTGTCGTTTCAATGTTTGTACTTTGTGGTGCTGTCATGTCATCATTAGCTACCGTTGATAAAGGACCTGCTGATATCACTATTGTTGACAGCAAAAGTGCCAAGCCAAAACCAGCTGTATTTCCGCACGCAAAACATCAGGAAGCTTTCAAATGTGCAGAATGTCATCATGGAATAGCCGATGGCAAACTGGCACCCTACTCAGAAAGCCTGGAAATCCAAAAATGCGAAACATGCCATACTGGTGACGCTCTAGCCGGCAAAAAGAAAGGTAAACTTAAACTTGACACCATTAAAGGCGCTGGACACGGTAATTGCCTTGACTGCCATAAAGCAATGGCCAAAAAGGACCCAGCCCTGAAAGCTAAGAAAATTGATAAGTGTGCTGCTTGTCATCCAAAAAAGAAATAGAACAACCGCTTAAAACTTAAGAAAAAAGGGGCTATTCGTGATTACGAATAGCCCCTTTTTTTTGCATTTACTTATTACAGTATGATTTTCTATGCCTCCTGAAGCTTAGAGATATCTCCAATTTGTAGAATAAGGTCTCCGAGTGCGGTCAGAAGATTAAGCCTGTTTTGCCTGACTCCTTTATCTTCTGACATGACCATCACTTCATCAAAAAACGTGTCAACCGGATCCTTCATCTTCAACATTGCCTCAAGTGCCTTCGAATACTCTTTAACATCAATCAGCTCTTCCATCTCCTTGCTTACTTCCAGGAACAGTTGATACAGTTTCTCTTCTGCCTCATGCTCAAACAAATCAGGAGTAACAGAGATGGATCGATTATCTTTGATGATATTACGGATCCGCTTATATGATGCTGCAAGAACTTTGAAATTTGGTTCAAGGCTCACCTTCAAAATAGCTTCGATCCTCTGCAGACAATCATTCACATTGTCAAAGTTGACAGAAACTGCGGCATCGACCACCTCGGCGGCAAATCCCCGGCTGATGCAGTCATTGGAAAAACGCCCTTTAATAAAATGCAGAACAGCATCAACGACCTCGGCTCCCCCGTCTACCTTATCACCATAAAGGGCTAGAGCTTTGTGGATGATCTCTCGCAGAGAAATTGTGTAGCTCTTCCCCTCAATTATATGGAGAATCGCCAGCGAAATTCGTCGCAAACCAAAAGGATCTGCCGTACCGGTTGGAACCTGACCTATTCCAAAACATCCTGCAAGGGTATCGAATCGATCTGCAAGCCCAAGTAGAGCCCCAAGGTCGGTCGTCGGGATATCAGCTCCGGCTCGCTTTGGCATGTAATGCTCTTTAATGGCAGTGGCAACAGATTTTTTTTCACCATCATGCAGCGCATAGGCACACCCCATAATTCCCTGTAGCGAAGGAAATTCACCGACCATATCTGAGAGAAGGTCTGTTTTGCAGAGCAGTGCTGCCCGACAACTCTCTTCAAGAAGGGAGGAATCAACTTTTTCAGAGAGTATTCGCACCAGCTTAACTAAACGCTCATTCTTCTCAAGCATCGTTCCCAGTTTTGCCTGGAAAATGATACCCTGCAATTTGGAGATTCGATCTTCAAGCCGGATCTCTTTATCACTGTTGTAAAAGAACAGTGCATCTTCCAGTCTGGCTCGCAAGACCCGCTGATGTCCCTTTCTTGTAACATTTGCATCGTGTACCTTGGTATTATTGACAGCAACAAACCCAGGCAGCAGTTCATCCTTTTCGTTAACCACAGGAAAGTACTTCTGGTGTTCCCGCATAGAGGTTATGAGTACCTCAGCCGGAAGTTGCAGAAATTTTTCATCAAACACTCCACAGACACCAAATGGTTTTTCTACGAGATTAGTCACTGTATCAACAAGATTTTCATCAATTGAAACCCTGCCATCAGGCAAGTTATTCGATTCAGAAACTGCCTGTTTAATTTCAGCGACCACCTCTGCCCTTCTCTTACTCGGGTCAACCAGCACGAACTTTTGCTCAAGTTGCTCCTCATAGCTTGCAGCATCATTGATCGCAAATTTCTCATTAGCTAGAAATCTGTGGCCAATTGTCATGTTCCCTGACTCAATACCGTCATGAATAAGAGGCAATATCTCTTTACCAAAAAGAGCAATTATCCATTGAATTGGCCTGGCAAAGGTATTCTGATTACTTCCCCATCGCATCGATTTAGCAAAAGAGAGGTTAAGTATCAGAGATTGCAATAGGCTGGGCAGCAAACGTATGGTGTCGTCTCCCTTTACTTCGCGAACCAGCATCAGATATTCACCTTTAGGTGTCTCGACTACCTTTAAGTCACTGACATCTGCGCCTTTTGACCTGGCAAAACCAGCTGCGGCTTTAGTCATCTGTCCTTCGGCATCAAAACCCGCTTTTTTTGAAGGCCCCAGAAGTTCTTCTTTTATATCCTCTTGCTTTTCGACTACATCGCGCACTATCAGTGCCAGTCTTCTCGGCGTCCCCATCACCTCTATGGTCCCATGACCAATTTTCAACTCTGCCGCTTTCTTGGCAAACCGCGTCTTGAGCTGTCCAAGTGCAGGTTCTAAAAAGCCTGCCGGAATCTCTTCTGTCCCGATTTCAAATAGTAGATCGCGCATAAGGAAATGTTTATCAATAATGAGTTAATAAGAAGTATAAATGATAATTCAGTACCCCTTTAAAGGGGAAAGAGCTAGAAAATAATTTCTAAGCTGCTTAACACGATTCCAAAGTCGCAAAAGTGGAACACTCGTCGCCGAAATTATGCACCGTCACTGAATACCATTTGACAGCCTCTATCCCTTCCAGACTTGTGCCAACACGCCTTGCAAGAGCTTCGACGGAAATAATTTTAGGTTCTTTGGTAGCCAGATCGTTCAATTCCTCCGCCACTGTTTCCTCAATAAGAAGAATTATATCTTCAATCCAAAAAAATTGACGAAACCGAACACTGACGTCTGCTTTTCCCCACCGGCCCATAGATCCAGGTAAGCGGTGCGACGTTTTTTCAGCAATTGGCAGACTGATTGGCACCTCAACACTAAGAGTAAGTTCACCTTCAGTTTCAAGAGAACCGTGCATGGAACATTTATAATGCCCGAGATTTCTCGGGTCCCCATTTCTGACTTTTTTTAGAAAATAGGGAAATTCAATTTCCAAATGTGAGGCTTCTGCTTCCAACCTCACCTTCATCTTTTCAAGAATTATGTAAAAACTTTTAATATCGATTTCACCGTGAAACTCATTTAGAATTTCTACGAACCTGCTCATATGTGTGCCCTTGAACTTATGGGGTAGATTCACATACATATTAGCAGTAGCCACAGTTTGCTGCTGTTTCTGAGCCTTATCGCGTACAGTGATAGGATATGATACGGTTTTGACACCAACTTTTTTAATATTTATTCTTCGGCTGTCCAGTTGACTCTGTATATCTTTCATAAAATAAAAATATAAGATGCTGCGTGATCCTGCTGACCTACCACAGGCAATCAAGGAGAAACCATTTCTCTCAACATGTTTCAAGTCGTGGTGTTCTACTTTTTCCCCAACAATATTCGAACTGTATTTTTGAGTTCATCCAAGTTACCCGATTTCACGACATACTCGTCGGATGCCCAGGTTCCCAGATCTTGTTTAAATTCCTGATAAGCACTACTAAGTATAACCGGAACTGAGGCCTTAATCATCTTCATCTGGCGTAAAACCTCAACTCCATTCATTCCCGGCATTTGAATATCAAGAATCACAAGATCCGGTTCATCTTCTTTGAATTTTGCCAGCCCTGTCTGCCCATCCAGAGCAGATATGACTTGATACCCCTCATCTTCGAATTCTTCACGATAAACAATCTGAATAGATTCTTCATCATCTACCAGCAGTATCTTTTTCATCGTTAACTCCTTCTGACAGAGATAAACGTGAATTAAAAATCAGTGCCTTAAAAATGAAATTGTAGAAAATTTAGAACGTAATCTACCAGACACTAATCAGTTCTTATACGATTCTCGTAAATAACCAGCTGCTTCCTCTGGAGGCATTGGATTTATATAAAATCCAGAGCCCCACTCAAAACCAGCAATGGATGTCAGTTTTGGCACGATTTCAAAATGCCAATGGTAATGCTTAAGCCCACCTGATCGCAATGGTTCAGTATGAAGCACAAAGTTATACGGAACATTGGCAATACAACGAGACAATCTTTGTAGCGTCTCAGAAAATATTTCAGCCAGTGCCAAAATATCAGCCTCACTCTGCGAAAAATATGCAGAGGAATGACGTTTCGGTAAAATCCACATCTCAAACGGAGTACGTGGCGCAAAAGGGGTTATGGTGATAAATCTATCGTTTTGACAAACAATACGCTCATCTTGCTGTATTTCCTGTCGAATGATGTCACAGAATATACAACGTTCTTTATAAGTATAATGAGACTGAGCACCGGCAAGTTCGGAAACAATCATCCGAGGTAAAATGGGTAAAGCAATCAACTGAGAATGCGAGTGCTCCAAGGAAGCGCCTGCAGCGCGACCGTGGTTCTTAAAAATCATAACATACTTGAACCTCGGATCTTTTGACAGATCAATGATTCTTTCCTGATATGCCTTAAAAACCAGGGCCATCTTATCAGGTGCAAAATCAGCGAAGTTTTCTTCATGATTGGGACTTTCAATTATAACTTCGTGGGCCCCTATTCCGTTCATCTGGTCATACAGTCCAACGCCTTCCTTCGCAAGATCTCCTTCAATTACCAAAGCAGGATATTTATTGGGCACTACCCTGACTTGCCAGTCTGGACCATCACTCACCCCTTCTTTATACCTGAACGCATATACTTCAGGAGGGGTAGAAGATTCGTTACCGGGACAAAGTGGACAAAATCCACCGCTTCCCTCAATGTGCTCAACTAGAAAATCTGTTGGCCTTTTACGTCTCTCCTTGGAAATAATAATCCATCTTCCAAGAACAGGATCTTTACGAAGTTCAGGCATTCGCCTTTATAGTCCTTTTGACTTTTCTTTGGTTTCCTGCGCAGTTTTACAATCAATGCAAAGCATGGTAACCGGTCGAGCTTCTAGTCTTTTTAATCCAATTTCCTCACCACAATCCTCGCACATACCGTAACTGCCATCATCTATTCGCGCAATTGCCTCTTCGATTTTAGCAACGAGTTTTCTCTCTCGATCACGAATTCTTAGCTCAAAGCT
>Ga0070729_10003685_pt1 | contig 17399 bp, 7 predicted proteins | sample tdDd472_FD_66725 | JGI IMG/M metagenome (GOLD analysis project Ga0070729, IMG submission 66725) | Marine sediment microbial communities from the Atlantic coast under amendment with organic carbon and nitrate - tdDd47.2 | ecosystem: Environmental > Aquatic > Marine > Coastal > Sediment | place... | reverse complement strand
CGGAAGAGATTGAGCCTTTGATCTCGATGATTGCTATGTCGCCCTGGGTACGGACCTCGTATCCGCTGTCCATGCTTTGGGCCAGTTCAATGCGCTCTTCGGCTCGCTTGAGGGCTGAGTCCAGATTGCTTTGCTGGATCGGTTTGTTGATGAAGTCGGTGGCGTCGAGACCCAGTGCCTTGATGGCCAGGTCCATATCGCCGTGTCCGGTGATTATTATCACTTCGGTTTTGGGGGCGATTTCCTTGATTCGTTTCAGGACTTCAAGTCCGTCCATGCCGGGCATCTTGATGTCGGTCAGCACAATGGGCATCAAGTGTTCTTTAAAAAGTTCAATGCCTTCGTCGCCGTTCTCCGCAGTGTAGACGTCAAATCCGTAGGCGTTCAAAAAGAGTTTGAACATGGAGAGCGTAGGGCGTTCGTCATCAATGACAAGAATCTTTGACGGCATGGAATAACCTCATTGGTTTTCGACTTTGGGAAAAGACTAGGGCAAAGATAGTCTTTCTGTCCAGTTCCCCGTAATAATGGGTGTTCTCTGTTGCGGTTTGACACCACTTCGCGCAGTTAAAAACAACTCACATAGAATTGTAAGGATAGTGCGGCGACCTCGTTTTCGGTTTTTCAAAAACGAAAAGCCCCACAGTGATGCATATCACTGTGGGGCTTGGTTTTGTGTGTAGTACGGTGTCGCAGTCTAATAGATTGCCGTTGCGGAATAGTTACTCCGCAATTTCCACGCGGTTTCGGCCATTCTCCTTGGCTTGGTAGAGTGCGTCGTCTGCCCGAGTGACGAGGGTCGATGCTGTGTCGCCTTCGCGATACAGAGCGACTCCCAGGCTGACGGTAACAGTCTCGGCCAACGGATGGTCGACAGCTTCCAGGGCGGCACGGATTTTCTCTGCTATCTGCTCGGCCTTCTGGGCAAATTCGGGGACAATGACGAGGAATTCTTCGCCACCCCAACGTCCAAGGATATCGGTTTTACGGACGGTCTCCGTTACTACGGAGGCTATTTTGATCAGCACATTATCGCCCACGCCGTGACCGAATCTGTCGTTGATGAGCTTGAAATTGTCCACGTCAAAGAGGATGACCGCGACCGACTTCTGGTAACGTTGGCACAGGCCGACTTCGCGTTCCAGTTCTTCATCCAGCCTGCGCCGGTTGAATATGCCGGTCAACTGATCGGTGGTGGACAGCCGTTCCAGTTCAACGTTCTTATCGTTCATTTCGTCGTTCTTGTCGTGCAGCTCCTTGGTGCGCATCCAGACGATGTGCTCCAGGTTCTGATTCATGTCTGAAAGTTCCTGGTATCCCCGAGCATTTTCCATGGAAATGGTGGCTTGGGCTGCAAGGATTTCCAGCGTTTGGAGACGGTCCTGCCTGAATACCCCGGTGGTTATGTCATTCTCGAGGTAGAGTACTGCCTTGACTTCGTCTTGTCGTTTGATGGGCATGCAACAGATGGAGGCAGGTTTTTTGCTGCATATGTATTCGCACTGGGCGAACTGCTCTTCTGCGGGGGCGTCGTCGAGCACTACGGTTCTTCCGGTTCGAATGACGTAGTTGACCACCGCCTGGGATAGTTCCTCGGAGTCGTAATATGGTATGCCCGCACGACCCGGCGTGCGGATGCCTGCCACATTGCTCATGGAGCTTGAAATCATGAACCCGCCGCCGCTGTCCACCAGGAGCATGCCCTTGGATGCGCCGGCGTTTTCGATGGCAATGGAGACGAGGTCCCGGCCGAGTTCTTCCATGACAATGTTTTTGGATACTGCCTGGGTCGCCTTGATGACGGATGAGAGGTCCAGCCCCTCGGAAAACGACCATGATCCTGTGACGAAAGGATTCATCGTCATGGTCTCCTGGAAACTGTTCGCCAGATCCGAGGAACCATATTGTGTGAGATATTCTCTGAATTGTTCCCGCAGCTGGTCCACCTTGCAGGTGGCGCCCCAGCGGGCGTAGTAGATGCAGGCCTGCTCGATGTAGGATTTGGCGACGTATGGCTTGCTTCGGTTGATCCAGAATCGGCCAGCTTTTTCCGCAGCCAGGGCGGCGTCTTGAATGAATGACTCGTCAAGGGCCTTGAGAATGGCTTCGTCGTACAGGTCGATGACATCGTCCTGGCTGTTGCTTGCCCTGCCATTTTCGGCGCGCAGCAGGGCGTATTTGTGCTGGAAGTTGACGTCGCACAATTCGCCCCAGCTCCGCATCCTTTCCATTTCCGCGTCTATCAGTTCCTGATATTCAGGCTTGTCGGATTCGTTTGCCTGCTCTCTTCCTTCGATCAGCAGGAGGGCGTAGAACCAGTGGCAGTCAGCCAGTATGATCTGTCCCTGCTGGGTGTTGTCGATCACAGTGATCCACTCCTGCAAGGTCTCCAGGGGCAGAATCTTTCCTGAAAGGCAGGCGACCCTGAGCATTGAGTAGTATAACGACCCGGTGAAGAACGGCAGTTCCTTGAATTCTTCCAGAATTTTTTCGGTACTGAAAGTCTCGTCGTCCAGAGTCTCTATACTGAAGGTTTTGCCTCTGAGGTGCTTGACGGGTTGGCTGACGATCAGGTTCAGCAGGGTGATGATGGCGTCCAGCCCAGCCCCTGCCAGGAATTGGCGACTTCGCCCGATCTGCTGCTCCACGGTGTCTATCTCTGCCCCAGAAGCGAGCAGGACGTGTGCCAACTGAAGGAAAACATATCCGGCATACGGGGAGCCGGAAGCCAGGGCCAGTTTGGATGCTTTGGCCCAGTATTCGTGGCTGGTACTGAGCTCGTTCTGCCAGTGGTTCACGCTCAGCGCGTAGAGGTGGTACGTGTAGTTTTGCAGTGCAGGGACACTGTATTTGTCAGCCAGCCGGACGGCCACCGAACCAAAGGCGTGCCCGGTGGGATAGTCGGCACCGATGGAGCACACTGCGGTTGCGTAGTTGATATAGGAAACTGATGCCATGGGGTTGTTGCCGTTTTCCATGGACAATCGGGCCATGACAGCCGCAGCCACGCCGCAGAGCAGGCCTCGGCCGATGAGATAACTGTCCGCGAAAATATCGAAGAGCAGTTCAAGCTTGCGGGTGAGCATCTCGTCTGTGTTCTCCGGAGCGTCGAACAATTCATCCGGATTCCTGTCTTCGAGCAGTTCTGCGATTCTTCCCGCTTCACCGCCGAAGAAAGGCATCAGGTCTTCGTCGGATTCAGGGATGTCGATGCCCATGAGAGCCAGTCCCTTGAATTCGATGTCGACGGCTTCGGCGAATCGGGCCTGATAGTGATACTGTTTGACCTGGATGTTATAGAGTCGCAACACATCTTCGTCGCGGGATATGTTCTTGGTAATGATGTCGTACATTGCTTCGGCTTCTTCGTATTGAGCCGAGAGCGACAATGCTTCTGCGTATTCGAAGTGAACATCACACGTCAGTTCGTAGCGTTCTCCCCATGCAGGGTCGGGTAGAATTGACCTGGCGAAATCAAGCAGTTCGGCGGCGTCGGCAAACGCTGTGGATTGGCTGGCCTTTTCGCCAGCCCGAAGGACCAGCTCTGCCACTGCATACTGTTCTGCAGCGTCGGTGATGAGCGATGCACCTTCTTTCATATGTGTGGCCACGTCGAACAGGTGCGTCTCGGACCACTCGGCTTCAGGCAGATTCATGAGCATCCGACCCGCTTTCAGGTGCAAGGCGGGACGGCGTTGTTCTTCAAGCAGGGCGTATGTCGCCTGTTGGATGCGGTCATGAGCGAATCGGTAAACGATGAATGCGAGTTTGTCGGCCTGTTCCTGTGAATATAGCTCGAAGTAGGTTCGGGATGAGGTCACAAGTCCTTGTGCGATGGCAGGCTTCAGGAGCTGAGCGATCTCCTTGCGTCGAAGCCCGGAAAGCCTGGTCAGAAAATCGAGTGCGAAGCTGCTGCCGGTACATGCGCCGAGCTTCAGAATCTCCATGCTCTCTTCAGGCAGTGTCTCAATTCTGGAACGCAGGGCCTCAACGACATTATCCGTGTACGGAGCGTCGCTGATCGCCTTGATGTCCCATTCCCATGCATTGCTGTCATGGTTGAAGTTGATGTGTGACGAATCGTGCAAGGCCGACAGGAATGTCCTGAAGAAAAGGGGATTGCCTTCAGTCTTCTTGAACACCAGGGAAGAAAGGTCGGCAACGTTTGAAGGATCCTGAAGAAGCATGTCGGCCATAAATTCTTTGACAGCCACTTGCTTCAGAGGCTCAAGGGCCAGCTCTGCTATATTCGTACCCTTGGATTTCATTTCTCCCAGCGAGATCGTCAACGGATGTGACTCGGAAACCTCATTGCTGCGATACGCTCCGACAAACAATATTGCGCTGCCCACTTTCATTGAGCCGAACAGCTCAATCAATGACAGACTTGAAGAGTCGATCCATTGCAGGTCATCGAGAAATACGACCAGGGGATGTTCCCTGGAACCGAAGGCCTGAATGAAGCTGCTGAATACCGTTCTGAGTCGAGTCCTGGCGTCCGCGGGTGCGAGTGACTGCACCGGTGGCAGTTTGCCTGTCAAAACCTGGAGCTCGGGGATCATGTCGGTCATGACGGAGCCGTTGGTGCCCACTGCGTCGAGAATGCTCTCTTTCCATTTTCTGATTTTTGCGTCGTCTTCAGTCAGGATCTGCTTGATAAGGAATGAAAATGCCTGAATCAGAGCGGAGTACGGGGTGTTGCGGCTGTACTGGTCGTACTTGCCGTAGGTTATATAGCCGTAGTCGGTTGCGACGTTGCGGTTCAGTTCCTGTACCAGCGAGGTCTTTCCTACGCCGGAATGGCCGGAGACCATGACGATGGCGTTTCGGCCATCCACCATTTTCCCGTAGTGGCTGTGAAGTGTCTGGAATTCTTCAGCGCGTCCGAAAAGGCGTTCGGGGAATATGAACTTGCCGCTGAAATCCGTTTCGCCAATTGTGAAAAGAGGAATCTCGCCGGTTTTCTCCAGGTTTGAAAGGCATTGGTGCAGGTCGTCGTGGAGCCCTCGGGCGCTTTGGTATCTGGCAACGGCATCCTTGGCCATGCACTTCATGATGATGTCTGAAAGGGGTTTGGGAATATCGGCAGACCGTTCGTGAGGCGGTATCGGATCGACTGCGATATGGGAGTGGATGATCTCGCCGAAGTCGATACTGTCAAATGGCAAATGTCCTGTGAGCATTTCGTAGAATGCCACGCCCAGGGAATAGATGTCGCTCCTGTAGTCAAGGGGACGGTTGATGCGGCCCGTCTGTTCCGGGGACATGTAATGCAATGTTCCTTCAATGATTTCCGGCTCCACACCCTTGGGAGAGTGGAGGGGAATGTCGATGGCTGAACCGTAATCGATGAGAACCACCTGTCCGGTTTCTCTCTCATACAGGACGTTTGCCGGAGTGATGTCCCTGTGGATGATGTTATTGCGATGCAGTTGGCTGAGGATGTCGGAGAGCTTTTCAAAGACCGCCACGACTTCGGGCATGGTCAGGCGAAGCTTCGCTGCGGTAGTTTTGAGAGATGGAAATTCATAATGTTCCATGGCGATAGCCATGGATTGTCCGGTGGAGATTCGATCTAAGGCCTTTGGAACTCCGGGTACATCCAGGGTGCTCATGAGGTCGAATTGCTTGTCGAGAATGGCCAGGTCCGTGCCCGATGGTATCAAGGCGGCTGGTATTTTCAACGCAACCGTGTTGCCGGTTTTGTCGTCGACTCCCTTCAGGACCCTGTTCTTAGCACCTTCATAGATGACCTCTAATATCGAATATCCTTCAACACCTATCATTAATTCCTCCCCAGGTGGTCAGCATGAATGCAATGTATCATCCGACTATTGCGATGCCGAACAGATTCTACTTACTTAGAAATAAATGCTCTATTTTTATATCTGTGCCAACAGAATGTTGAGTTTGATTATTGCAAGGTGTCATTTAAACAGCACGAAGGGTAGCAAATAATTAGTACTTCTATCAATGAAGTCTTTCACTTTAACGCTTTCGCATTGAGGGAAGTGATGGAATGGCGGATTGATATTCACTAAACCGATTCTGTTGATCGGTTTTTGATTGTTGTAAAAGATGGTTAAGCGGGTGATTTGAGTTGTTAAAATAAAAATGACTTACATCTATAGTGATATAAGTCATTTATATTATTATTGTTAGCTGTAGGAGGTGGGCAGCCGGATTCGTGTTCGTGTAGGAGTCTAGATGAATCGTTTCATGATCGACCCGATGATCTCATCCATGTTTTCAGGGGTGACACCATATTCGACGCAGGTTCGTTCCGCGTGATTGCGCCTTACGGGATCGCTCAAATCTGTCAGACGTGACATGCAGTGAGTTCGCCTGCCGATGCAATATACCATTTGATCATGGGCAGGGAGTGCCAGGAATTCGCGGATGGGGACCGTCATCTTTTCCTTGTCGTCGGGGAGTGTTCCTTCCACCTCGGAAAAAAGATTCAGGATGTGGTCACTTTTCACCGTACTGGTTATGCCGTCCAGTGATTCCAGAAAGAGAAGTAATTCCTGAGCGGTTTCAACATCGCCCATTTTATCGAATTCTCCAGCTTCGTGCTGTTTACTGATAGGTGCCGAATCCGGCAGGGCCAGGGTACGCAAACGGATGAAGTCAGGGTTGATCCGGTTCAGCGATTCTGCCGTTTCCAGAGCGTTTTCACGGGAGAGTTCCTTCCCGCCAAGGCCAGGCATGAAATACTCGGACAATTCCATCCCGGCCCGTTTGATCTTTTGCCCGGCCAGAATCTGATCAGCCTTGCTCACCCCTTTCTTGACCATTTTCAAGACCTTGTCCGAGCCGGATTCCATGCCGATGTGAATTCGGTTCAGGCCGGCTTTTGCAATTCGCAGAAGGTCTTTATCGTTGATTTTTGTGATGCTTTGCGAGCGTGCGTATGACGTGATGCGATCCACTTTGGGAAAGGCGATTTTGATATGTTCCAGAATCCGTACCAGATCATCTGGCTTCATGATCAGGCTGTTGCCATCCTGCAAAAAGATGGATTCCATTCCATTCGAGACGAAGTTGTGGGCTGCATGGAGAGCCTGCCGGTCAATCTCACCACCCTGCAGGCCAGTGAAGTTGCCATAGGAGATGCGACCGTCGGTTTTCTTCGCTTCCAGAATGGCCTCGACAGCATTATGGACGGTGTCGATATCTTGCAGCACGTGCTCGACTGGACGCATGGTGAACTTCGTGCCCTTGTACAGGCCGCAGAAGGTGCAATGATTCCAGGGGCAATTGCGTGTCAGGCGGAGTAGTAGACTGCCTGCCTCGCTGGGAGGACGGATAGGTCCCTGTTCGAATCCTGCGTATGGTTCAACTGTCTTCATTAATTAGTCTCGTCGAGATTTTTAAGTGATGCATATGTCCCATGCAGATCTTCTTTTGCATAGGGGACGGCTTCGTGGAACGGTGCGAGGGACTCTTCATGGAACATGGCAGGCAACTGGTCGTCTTTGTCGGTCAGTCCGGCCCGGTGATTGAAGTCGACCTCTGCGGCCAGACAGTCGGCTCCGAGTTGTTGCCACTCATTGTTGCCAAATCGCTTTCCGGTCAGGGCGGTGATGGCCGTGAAGATGGTGTCCAGTCCGCCGGATTGTGCGAACATGCATACTCCGGTGCAATCCAGAGCTGCCGCGTGGGCCTGGGATGATTTGGATATATTGATCAGCATCTCTGCGGGGCCTCTCGCTCCACCTACGAAACCGGCGGTGTGGTCCGCCCCCATGGGGGATGTGGCGTAGGTCACGCCCATGCCCGGCATGGCGCGCGGATCGTATCCAGCGATGGATTGTCCTTTGACGGTGGGAACTCGGGTGTGTCCGAAATGTTCACCAACAGCGTTCGGCCCTTCACCAATGAGTCGACCTAATTCCGTTCCTTCTGCCACGTTTTCCACCATTGCGATAGCGGCCTGAGAGTCCCCGAATGCCATATGTCCGGCGTCCATGGCAACGGCCAGGGCGGTACCAGTGTTCATGGTGTCGAGGCCTATGTCGTCACAAAGAAAATCGAGCCGGGCGATGGCGTCGAGATCGTCGTTGCAGATCATCGCGCCCATGGCCCACATGGTCTCGTATTCCAGAGAAGATGTGATGGGTTTTCCTGCTTCATCCACATAGACGTTGGAGCAATTGATGACACACTTGCTGCACCCTTTGTGCGTGGTTTTGCCGCCGCGTTTTCTGATGGTTTCTGCCATTGTGTCGCCGTCTATCTTGTCCGTGCCGTCGAAATTGCCTTGCGTGGCGTTGCGTGTGGGCAATGCCCCGGAGGCATTGGTGTTGGCAATAATGCTTGCCGTGCCGAACTGTGGCAGCACGCTTCCGCTCCAGCCGTCTCTGGTGATCGCCGAGGCGAACTGTCGGGAGGCTTCCTTGAAGGTGTCAGGGTCTGATATTGTTTGCGATTTGCCGCCTGCTTTGGATACGACAAGGGCTTTTAATCCCTTCGCGCCCATGACCGCACCAAGTCCGCCTCGACCAGCTGCCCGGCTTGGTTTGCCGTCAGTGTCGGTTGTCTGGATGGATGCGCTTGCCAGCATCATCTCTCCTGCTGGACCAATGGATGAAATGGCGTTCCTTTCGCCGAAATCTTGCAACAGTTTCTCAGCCAGCGCGTAATTCCGCATTCCTCGACTGTCAGTGGCGTCAGCTAAGGAAGCTTTGCCGTCCGAGTCGATGACTAGGTGATACAGGATTCCTTCGGGAGCCTTGCCGGTTACCACCACGGCTTTGATGTCATGACGGGAAAGTCCGCTGGCCATCGTTCCACCGACATTGCTTTCCTTGATGCCGCCCGTGAGGGGGCTTTTGGCTCCAATGGAGAGACGTCCCGTATTGGCAAGGGGTGTTCCCCCAAGAAGGCCGGGGGCGAAAACCAGGATGTTGTCCTCTCCCAGCGGGTCGCAATCGGCAGGGGCCAGGTCATTGATAAGGGCCGAAGTCAATCCGCGACCACCTAGCCCGGAGTATTGTTCAGGAGTCGGTTCCTCGGAGATTGAGCCTGTTGTCATATTGATCTGCAAGAATTTCATGTTTTCCTCACGGGGAGTAAATTTGTGCCTGTCGTATTGGTGAATGACATGATCATGCCAAAGCCGTATCGTCCAATTGGAAGGCCAAGGTATTACAAGGGCGACTTCCACCGCCATTATTATGGATTGAGTATGCCGCGAGTGAGCGGCTCATTGAATACCGGTTTCTGCACAAGGATTGCCTATTCGTGCAAAACCGGAAGTGTTTCCTTTCTGCTTTGGGACCATATGATAGAGAGCGATTGCAGGATGAGTTTTTACGATAATAGTGGCGATAAAGTTTTTGAGAGCACTGATATGATACAAGAAATTGCAGAGATGGTTGGCAGGATGACACCCTCGGATGGGTATACGGATACGTACTTGAGTGAAGTGAGTCTGTTTCGAGCGGAACAAAATTATCCCGATCTGCCTATCGTTTATGATCAATGTATCTGCATGGTTGTGCAGGGAAGCAAAGACGTCAGCCTCAGCAATAAAACGCTTACCTATGATCCCAGCCATTTTTTGGTGGTTCCCACTATTATCCCTTTCGATTGCGAAACCCTTGCGACAAAGGAAGATCCATTTTTTGGAATCACTATTTCCATCGATTATGTCGTTGTGCAGGATATTATTGATCAGGTTGGTGCTGATTTTTCCGACGCCAGCGCGACTCTCGCTCCCAAGCCGGGGGCATATCTGGAATTGATGACTGACGAGATTCTCGAACCGACCCTGCGCCTGCTGAATTCCTTGAAAGTGAAAGGGGAAGCAGAGGTCTTGGGGCTGCAAACGGTGCGGGAAATCTATTACCGGACATTGATGGGAAAGAATGGGCACATCCTCGCCTCTGCCGCCCGAGGTGAAAGCACCTATGCCAACATAGCCAAAACTTTGCGTATTATGCATGACGACTATGCTGCTCCCCTTGATGTCGCCCAACTTGCTGCCGAGGCAAATATGAGCGTTCGGTCGTTTCATGATCATTTCAAAACAGTCACGTCTTATTCTCCGCTGCAATATCTGAAGCGAGTCCGGCTGGATAAAGCCCGGTTGCTTTTGGTGAACCAGGGGCTACAGGCGAACGTTGCGGCCCACATGGTCGGGTACGAGAGCTCTTCGCAATTCAGCCGTGAATTCAAGCGGTACTTTGGCTATTCTCCAAAAGAGGCCCAGAGTAATTTTTCCCCAAATCTGGTCAGATAGAATCAGGACTGTATCTTATTCCGCACTTTCAAACAGTCAGAGCCATAGCTCACATCAATATAATTGGTTATTTGTTGAATATGACTTAGAGTTATCGTTGGAAGGTGCGGTGATTATGGTCAGTATTACTCTGTAGGGGGAGTTCATGGAAGCGCGGCGTTCCCTGGGAATCAGGTTTAAACTCATTGTAATATTCGTCCTTATTAAGGTCTTGCCTCTTGTGGCCCTGGCCTGGGTTGCTTGGAGCGGAATCACCATATTGGGCGAGAGTTTACAAGAGAAAGTCGCCAAGCTCTCGAGTGAAACACAGGATGTCATAAGCCAGGTGAGTGACTTGGCCGTGGACAACTCCATCCGGGCTCTCGACCTCAAATCCCGAGAAAATATCGAACGTTTAAGTACGGATACGGCCCGTTCCGTAGCCGCTTTTCTCTATGCCCGGGATGACGATATCCGCTTGGCTGCGAATATGGAGCCCTCGGAAGAAAACTACAAAAAGTTCCTGACTCCCATGATGCGGAATGTCACGGAGCATAAGCCCTGGGTTTTGAATGAGGCCGGTGATGCATGGATTCCAGCTGACCCGGAAGTTTCTCCCGGCAACTCAGTAGTGGCTCAAAATGCCGACAACTCGAAGGATTTTCACTACCGCCAGCCAGAGAACAACGGTATTCAGGTCTCGAAGCCACTCTATCTGGAGATGACCTTTGTGGATCTGCAGGGCGTTGAGCGAATCAAGGTCACCACCTCAGACATACTTCCAGGAAAGAAAAGAAATATCGCCGATCCGGCAAATACTTATTGCAAGGCAGAGCGGTACTATCCAAGTCTGAAAGATCTTTCACCTGGCGAAATCTATGTGTCTGAAGTCATAGGTGCCTATCTGAAGAGTCCTATCATCGGCCCCTTCACGGAAAAAAGGGCGAGGGAAAAAGGGATTCCGTTCAAGCCGGAAGATGCGGCCTATGCGGGAAAAGAAAACCCTGTGGGTAAGAGGTTCCAAGGGTTGATTCGGTGGGTGTCTCCAGTTGTGCGGAAGGGCAAGACCATCGGCTGGGTCACACTGGCTTTGGATCATACTCATGTGATGGAGTTCACTGATCACATTGTGCCCACGGCTGAACGCTATAGCCCGATCTCAAACGCGGGCTCTGGAAACTATGCTTTTATGTGGGATTACAAGGATCGCAATATTTCCCATCCTCGCGATTACTTCATTGTCGGTTATGAGTCGGAAACAGGTCAGCCAGCCATTCCCTGGTTGGAGGACAGTCTTTACAAGGATTATGAGCAGAGTGGGCTTACCATGAGGGAATGGGAAGAGACAGCGCCCGTTTTTCAATCCCAGTCCCTGAAGAAAAAGCCTTCCGTACCGCTCATAAAGGCAGGCCTTTTGGCACTGGACTGCCGCTATCTCAACTTCGCACCCCAATGCGCGGGATGGAGCAACCTTACTCGTGATGGTGGCTCCGGGTCTTTTGTGATTTTTTGGAGTGGGATATGGAAACTAACTACTGCCGCGGCAATACCTTATCATACGGGAATATATAAGGACCCTAGAGGGTTCGGGTTCATTACCATTGGTGCCAATGTTCATGAATTTCACAAGGCGGCCACTGATACCGGTGAAAAGATCTCAACAATGGCCACCAATTTTGAACAAAGCCTTGAAGATCAAAATGTTGAGGTGCAGCGTAACCTTAAGGCCTCTCTCAACAAGACCACCCGCGAGATAACGCTTTCCACACTCATCATGGCTGTCCTGGTGATTTTGATAGCAATCTGGATGGCATCCACCCTGACCAATAAAATCACGAACATGATTAAGGGTATACGCTTGTTCCAAGGTGGTCATATGGAGCATCGGTTGGATGTTGATTCAAGCGACGAGGTCGGGCAACTCGCTGAGACCTTTAATGAAATGTCTGACAATATCCAGAAATTGGTTGCGGATTTGCGGCTAGCCGAGAAGAATTATCGAGGTTTTTTCGAGAATGCCACTCAGGGTATTTTTCGAACAACGGTCGATGGTGAATTGATAAATGTTAACTCCGCGTTTGCCAAACTATTCGGATTCTCTTCTCCCGAGAAAATGACCAGCGAAGTCTCGCATATCGGCAAAGAACTGTACGCAGATCCCGAGCGCAGAATGGATCTGTTACAACAATTGGAAGAACACGGAACAGTTCGCGATTTTGAATATGAAATCAAACTCCCCAATGGAAGAACTCGCTTTTTGCTTGCCTCATGTTACTGGGTTGATGGCCCAAATGGCGTGAAGTATCTTGAAGGAATGTCGACAGACATTACCGAACGCAAACTTGCGATTCAGGCGTTGCAGGAAGCCAAGGACAAGGCGGAACAGTTAAGCCTGATGAAGTCTAATTTCCTTTCCATGGTCTCTCATGAATTGCGGACACCGCTGACATCCATCATCGGTTTTGCCAAGATGATTCGTAAATACCTTGGAAGCGTGGTTGGCGGTCAGCATGAATATGAAGACAATGTCAGCAAGCTGCTAAATCGCATCGGCGATAATACCGGGGTGATTATTGCTGAAGGTGATCGCCTGACAGAACTCATCAATAATGTGCTTGATCTTGCCAAGCTTGAGGCCGGACAATTCGAATGGGATTTCGAACCGGTTTCCATGCGGGAAGTGCTTGAGCACAGCCTCGCTTCTACCCAGATTCTGTTTGGTGAGGAGAGCGTGCGGCTTGCCTCTGACATTGCCCCTGATCTGCCAATTATCTCCGGTGATCATGGTCGGCTGGTTCAGGTCTGCATTAACCTGCTTGCCAATGCTGCCAAGTTCACCGAGGAGGGCCGGGTGTTTTGTCAGGCCCGTGTTGAGGACCTGAACGTGGTTGTCCGTGTCATCGACTCCGGCATAGGTGTGCCAGAGGAAGAGGAAGGCTCTATTTTTGATAAGTTCAGGCAGTTGGGTAACACTCTCACAGATAAGCCGAAAGGAACCGGTCTCGGCCTCCCCATCTGCAAGGAAATCGTGGAATACCACGGTGGCAGGATCTGGTACGAACCCGCCGAAGGTGGCGGGAGTGTCTTTGCATTCAGCATTCCGCTAAACTGTCCGATTCCATAGATCCAGTATTCTTCATCGCTATAACCCATGAGAGAAAACAGGCCCCCAAGGTCATCCCTGGGGGCTTGTTCTTTTCATTGGAGCCAAGAATCGGAGTTGAACCGACGACCTACTGATTGCGAAGCTGTCTCTTTAGGTAAGGTGAATGATTTCAACGTGTTTCATCGGGTGGAGCTGCTGTCAAAAAAGAAGTTATCTTTGGTGGATTATTGCCTTTGAATACCATGACGCCGAATAGAGTTAATAGCATACGATGACGGTCTGTCTAATAAATCGTTTCTGGATTCTATCCTGACAGATATCGCCGGGAAGCTGAGTGTCTGGCTGGGGTATACTTAAATAGTCAGGCTATTAGAGTTGAACCGACGAGTTACTAATTGTTGATTACTAGTGGGAGCATTTGCGTGAATAAACTTGAAAAGTTGACTATTGTTTCCCACTCCAGTTGATTGCTTGACGCATCAGCTCGGAATGTTCAGGAGATAGCGGCAAGTGGCCGTAGAAGAGGTATTCATACTCCCAAAGTTCTGCCTTTCGACCATCAGGCAACGTTGGACCATCGATCTTCATGATGATGTATGCTTGGTTATCATTGAGCAGCTTGTAGTTGACCCCTTCGCCATTGGATGAACTCCCGTCGAATAAAATCTTGCTCATATCCTCTGGCAGCCAACGAAGAAGCTCTGGTTTATATTCAAAAACAGAGCGCATATGGCTTTGTCGTCCCTGAGCTACAATATTCTTGTACTCAACGAACTTGGTCTCAATGCCATGTGGGAATGATGATTCAAGATCCTGAAATTGAGATTTGGTAACTGCGGGAGGCTCACTGATGAACGATACATATTTCTTGAGGGCGAGACTCTTCGGGTGCACCGATCGTGCTTCTTCAGCCCATTTCCTCTCCTGAGCGAGGTTTATTGTCGAATTAAATTCAATGTAGATGTCAAAATCCGGCTCGATATTACGGAGAGCCCAGACCAATCTGTCTCCAATTTGATGAGCCTGTGCATCCGGCGTATACCATCGGATCGCAGTAATGGGATCAGCTGTTATGACCGCTTCCCCGATGGGGCCGTCCCATCCTGCTCCGGTTTGCAGCACGTAACCGGTGGTCTTGCTCCTGATGGCACCGAGAACTCTTCGGACTTCTGGAGAGATAGGCCATTCCTTGGCTGAAAATTCTTCTTCGATGGCAAACCGATGCTCCGTATAAGGTGTCGACACATAATCCGCGTTATCGAATGGCTCAACCTGATATGAGATGGTCACGTGCCGGGTCTGATTAGCTTCGAATGTCATATCCCAAAGCAGCCAGTGAGTATCGATATGTTTCTCTTCGATTCCACCGTCGAACTCCTGTTTTTCAATTTTCCGGTCCATGGATTGTCTAGTGGCTATAAGCTTGCCGTCCACATGAACCAGTGCGTTCTTGATCTCGGCCGGGTAGCTGGAGGGGAAACCAACTTCCATGGTCTCGGCGGTGTCTGTGGGGTTGGAGAAGACAAAGAGTGCCGTGACCTTGCACAGCTTGTCGTCAAGGGTGATGTCCACCCGCTCTTTCTCCATCTGCACTGTACTGGTCCGACGATGAGGGCGAATCCCCTTGTTTAGCGGGTCCGGTGCGGCGTCAGCCAAGACCAAAGTCGGACAGGTAAAAAGCATGAATATGAGAAGTAGAATGGTACGCATCAAAAAATTCTCCTGACTGAACGGTATAATCCTGGCGCGTTTTAGTAAAGACGTTCGGCTTATCGCCTGGCGCCTTGACGCAAGCGTGCGTTTCTACCTATCACTATATATGGTCGAAGCCCCATTTTTTGCTGCTGCCATGCGCGGGTATCGAATTTTATTCGGAGGTAATCTTGAAACGTCCTTCCTATGTCGTCTTAGTCCTGTGTTTCATCCTATCATTGTCTCTTGCGACCAACGCATTTGCCGGTCCATCCCTTGAAGACCTGCCTATTGCCGAAATCAACGAGATGCTCGAAAGCTCTCGCGCCAAGTCCAAGTCCGATATCAAACTGCTCATGAATTTCGGACTGGTGGTTCCCGGCGGTGATGCCAAGTCGGGTCTCAAAACGGTCACCCTGCATGAATGGAGCTATCCAGGCTCCAAGTATCATGGGTTTTCATCTGACAGTAATACATTTGTTGTCGGTGATCGCAAGTGGATTACCTGGTGGGATGTGAAGACCTTGGGGCTCAAGCGTATCGTCCTGGCAGAAAGCAAGAAATATTTTATCTTCGGCGCCAACCGTGACGGGTCCAAACTGGTTATTGGCAAGGCTGAGCTTGACGGTAACAAATCGGAATTCGATTTTGCCTCATTTGACGGGGCGACGCTCAAGGAGCTGAAAGAGTTCAAGTACAACAAAAATAGCCAGAAAGAGATTTTCGGCGATTTTTCCAATGCAAACACTATGTGGTTTTCTCTCAGTCCTGATGGCAGTCGGTTTATTCTGGCTCACGGCAAGGGGCCAATGCAGATTTGGGATGCCAACAGCGGTGTCATGGTGCATGAAAACTACAACTACAATAACAAGGCCGCCAACCCGGAAATCACTTTCAGTGGTGATGGGCGTTTCGCTGCCATTACAACCGGAGGGGTGGAGAAAGTCTGCTCGTTGAATCCATTCAAAGCTCTTCGTTCCGACCCGGCTAAAGCAGCACGACCTGTAATAATAAGTCCAAAGGGTACGTATATGGTCGCCGGAGGGTCCTATCTTGAAACTCCCTCGGGAGAGCGATTGTGTGGTGACGGTAAGACTAGACCTGGTATGGGGTTTACCTATGATGAGGAATACTGGCTGGTCCTATACAGTAATGGCGCCGAATTCCACACTACCAAGGGCAAGGATTGTGCCTGGATCAAAACAGAGGGTTATGGAAAAGACTCTCAGACTAAAAAAATGCTCGGAGTTGCCCTACCTGCACCAGATGGCAAACATTATGCCATGACCTACTATCAGCTCCCCAAGTCTGGTAATCAGCTAAAGCCCATGGTGCGCATATACACATGGAGCAAACCGGAAAAAGCGTCGGCTGAACTTGTTCTCAAAGTCGATCGTGGGCTGAAACTCTATAGTGGCGGTCTCAAGAAGCAAGGTCTGGCCATTCTGGCGGCACTGGTCAAGACAGATGGGTTTGCTCTGTGGAAAAAGGATTATAGCGAAAGATTCGCAGCTGCAGGCATCCCCCTATATCTGGTTGGAGAAATGATTCTCGGCGCATCCAAGGAAATGCCAACGCTTACGCCGTATATGTATTCCCAGTATGCAATTCATGCCTGTCAGGCCAAGCAGCCTTTCCTGGCTGCCAAGGCTCTGGCCGAGGTTAATAAATATGCCCAGGCCAATGCAATAAAAGCTGATGGTATTGGTATGGACATGTATGCGGCGGCCAATGCCCTGTCCATGAGGGTCGCAGGGCGGGACGATGATGCATACACCGCGCTCATTGAAAGTGGTCTGGGCAAGGCTATGGTGCCGGTCTTCAAACGGTATCCCGATGCCTTTGCTCCGCTCCTCAAGGAACCCGGCAAGCTCGCTCTGGCTCTCGATATCGACCAGAACCTCTTGCCCAAACCGGGCAAAGAAGGAGTCAAACAGGATTACGTGGACCTGAAGGGCAATCTGGTCAAGGTGATGCCGCCGGCAACGCCTACCATGAATACACCGCAGACCACGCCCACTGCGCAGCCATCCAAGAATAAAAAGAAATCATCCGTAATCCTTGATTAGGAGGAATTATGCGGTCAGCCATCTATTTGCTCATAGTCAGTTTGCTTATCGCGCCGGTATCTCCTGCGTGGGCAACGGAGGGCGCCGACAAGGTTGATCCTGCTGCGGTACAGGCTGCCGGAAAGATTCTTCAGGGCGAGGCGCAGAAGCTGCTTATGGAGATCGCAGCCTTGCGCGCCGCTGAGCTTGAGAAGATGCGTCTAAAAACGCTCCAGGACATGGACGATTGGCAGAATGAACTGACCGACCTCGACGGCAAGGGGCTAAAGGCAGCCATGACCAACGCCTATGCCGTGGCCGAAGGGTA
>Ga0070729_10003682_pt1 | contig 17411 bp, 20 predicted proteins | sample tdDd472_FD_66725 | JGI IMG/M metagenome (GOLD analysis project Ga0070729, IMG submission 66725) | Marine sediment microbial communities from the Atlantic coast under amendment with organic carbon and nitrate - tdDd47.2 | ecosystem: Environmental > Aquatic > Marine > Coastal > Sediment | place... | reverse complement strand
TCACGCCGGGCATGCTGATGGCGGCGATGCGGCTCAACATCCCGGCGGTGTTCGTTTCCGGCGGCCCCATGGAAGCCGGCAAGCTGGTCATCGACGGCGAGGAAAAGAAGGCCGATCTGATCGACGCCATGATCCAGGCCGCCAACCCGAATGTTTCGGACGAGGACGTCGCCACCTACGAGCGCTCCGCCTGTCCCACCTGCGGGTCGTGCTCCGGCATGTTCACGGCGAATTCCATGAACTGCCTGGCGGAGGCCATCGGCCTGGCGCTGCCCGGCAACGGCTCGATGCTGGCGACGCATGGCGACCGCGAAACCCTGTTCCACCAAGCCGGCGCCAAGATCGTCGATCTCTGCCGGCGCTATTACGAACAGGACGACGAAAGTGTCTTGCCGCGCTCCATCGGGTCGCGCCGGGGCTTCGAGAACGCCATGACCGTCGACATCGCCATGGGCGGTTCCACCAACACCATCCTGCACCTGATGGCGATGGCGCAGGAAGGCGAGATCGATTTCGACATCAAGGACATCGATGCCCTGAGCCGCAAGGTGCCGCACCTTTCCAAGCTCGCGCCCTCGACCAACGTCTATCACATGGAAGACTTCCATCGCGCCGGCGGCATCATGGCGATCATGGGTGAGCTCGAGCGCGCCGGCCTAATCCACCGGGACAACCCGACCATTCACGAAGCCACCATCGGCGACGCCATCGATAAGTGGGATGTGCGCCGCTCCACCGACGAGCGCGTGCAGCAGTTTTACATGGCGGCGCCCGGCAATGTTGTCACCGTCGAGGCCTTCTCCCAGTCGAAACGCTACAACAGCCTGGACCTGGACCGCGAAGCCGGTTGCATCCGTGCCGTCGACACGCCCTACAGCCCGGACGGCGGCCTCGGCGTCTTGTACGGCAACCTGGCCGAGGAAGGCTGCGTGGTGAAGACCGCCGGCGTGCCGGAAAGCTGCCTGACCTTCACCGGTCCGGCGGTGATCTGCGAAAGCCAGGAGGAGGCCATCGCCAAGATTCTCGGCGGCGAGGTCAAGGCCGGCGACGTGGTCGTCGTGCGCTACGAAGGCCCGAAGGGCGGCCCCGGCATGCAGGAGATGCTCTATCCCACCAGCTATATCAAATCCATGGGGCTGGGCACCGAATGTGCGCTGATCACCGACGGGCGCTTCTCCGGCGGCTCGTCGGGGCTCTCCATCGGCCACGTCTCTCCGGAAGCGGCGGAAGGCGGCACCATCGGCCTGGTGGAGGAGGGCGATACCATCGAGATCGATATCCCGTCGCGGTCCATCCGTCTCGCCGTCGACGACGCCGAGCTTTCGCGCCGCCGCGCCGCCATGGATGCCAAGGGTCGCGCCGGCTGGAAGCCGAAGGCGCGCGACCGCGTGGTGTCGAAGGCGCTGCAGGCCTATGGCCTGTTGGCCACCTCGGCCTCGAAAGGCGCGGTGCGCGACGTCGAGCAATTGCTCCGAGATTGATTCCCGATTGGCGCGAAAAAGGGTTCAGTCTTGGCCCCTTCTTTCGCAAATCTTCTCGCCGGCCCGCGCCGCCTTCGTGCTATAGAACGCACAACCGGCACCGAAGCCGGAGGCACGCTTTTGGGGATCATCGCAGGTCGGGGAATGCAGCACCGAACCGCACGTATCGCGCTGGACGCCTTGGCGACCGATCCGTCACTGCAGGCCGTCTACGACTATTGGCATGAGCTTCGCGGTTCGCGCACCATGCCGGGTTGGTCGGAGGTGGACATGATGGCGCTGCCGCTGGAGGTCATACCCTGGTGTTCGGTGATCGACGTCGTCGACGGCGGCCGCGATTTCACCGTGCGGTTCTGGGGCACCGAGCGTACACGCCTGCAGGCGGCGGACTATACCGGGCGATCGGTGTTTGATATCCAGCCCCCGGCCGTCGGTCGGAAAGTGAAGGAGGAGTTGTCGCAAATCATCGAAGCGGGCGCGCCCATGCTGTTCGAGACCTGGCTCGCCGATAAGGACATTGCGACCCCCGCCACCAATTACCGAATGCTGCGGCTGCCGTTTGGCGAAGAGAACGCCGTGAGGTCGGTGATGTGCGTTCCGAGGCTTTCCGGCAACCGGCGCATGGTCTACGACTGGTTCGGTGCCGAGGTGCCGGTGGCCTATCTGACCGATCCGTCTTCCACCCGTCGTTGAACCGAGCGAACCGCGCCGTCAGTCGGTGGCGTCGGGATAGCCGTCGGTCCAGTGGCTGCCGTGCAGCTGCGCCAACCCGTCACCGGGCACGATCCAGGCGACCTTTTCACCGAACTGGATATGGTCGGCCGGCGTTACGGCGTCCGGACGGTCGAGCGTCGCGGCGGCAATATCCAACTCTTCGGGGTGCTTGTCGTTGATGTAGGCGAGGGTGGTGCCGCAGGTCGCGCAGAAGCCCCGGCGCACGTCCGGTGACGAACGGAAATAGTCCGGCTCGCCTTGGGTGAAGGCAAAGGTCTCCGGCGTCACCGTCATCCAGGTGATGAAGGGCGCGCCGCTTGCGCGGCGGCAGGTGGTGCAGTGGCAGTGGGTGACGACCATCGGCCTGGCCGTCAGCCGGTAGCGGATGCGGCCGCACAGGCAGCCGCCTTGCAGCGGGTAGGGGGCATCGGTGCCGGTCATGTCTCGTTCCTCTTCGTGCCAAGGACATCGATGATCTTGCTCTCGCTGAGATCGCCGAGCCCTGCCGAGACCTGGCGTTCGAAGGCGTCGCCGGCAACCCGTCCGAAGGCGGCGTCGAAGCCGAGCTTTTCGGCCAGCGCCAGGGCATAGCGCGTGTCCTTGAGGCGCAGCGCGCCGGTGAAGGTAATGTCGGTTTCATGATCGTCGTCGGCCATGCGCGTCGCGTTGCGGATCACCTGCGGGCTGGCGGCGGCGCCCTTGCAGAGCGCTTCGGCGACGAGGCGGCGGTCCAGCCCGGCGCGCTCGGCGAACAACAGGCCCTCGGCCGCCGCGGCGATCTGCACCGCGCCCATCAGGTTGACCATCAACTTGTAGGCCGTGCCGGCGCCGACGCCGCCGAAATGGATGATTTCCTTCGAGAGCGGTTCCAGGTAGGGGCGCGCCGCCGCCAGGTCGCGCGCCGTGGCGCCGGCGAATAGCGTCAACGTACCGTCCGCCGCCATGTACGGATAGCCGGTCAGCGGGCAATCGACATAGGCGTATCCTTCCGCTTCGACCGCATCCGCCAGCGCCATCGCCCAATCGTGGGAAAGTGTCGAGCATTCGACGCAGACAGCATCCGCCGCCAGCGCCGCCTGCAACACGCCGTCGGCACCGAGCCAGACGTCCTCGGACGCCTCGTCGTCGGCGACCATGGCGAACACCGCGTCGGCGGCCTCGGCCGCTTCGCGGGGTGTCGTTGCCAGGGTCGCGCCTTGCTCGACCAGCGGGCGGGTTTTCGCGGCGGTACGATTGTAGACGTGGAGCTCGTGCCCGGCCTCGAGCAGCCGGCCGGCCATGCCGATCCCCATCAGGCCGGTGCCGAGAAAGGCGATCCGTGCCATGGCCGCGCCCCCTCTAGTTCAGTTCGCACCAGACCGGCGTGTGGTCGGATGCCTTTTCCTTGGCGCGCGGCGTGCGGTCGATCCCGGCGCCCTGCAACCGGTCGGCGGCTTGCGGCGACAACAACAGGTGGTCGATCAAAAGCCCGTTGTCTTTTTGCCATGCGCCGGCCTGGTAATCCCAATAGCTGTAGCGCCCTGGCGTCCTGTCGTAGACCCGGAACGCATTGGTGAGCCCCAGGTTGACGATGGCGCGGAACCGCCCGCGGCTTTCCGGGCGGCAAAGCGCGTCGTCGGCGAAGCCTTCCGGATTGTAGACGTCGCCATCGGTGGGGCAGATGTTGTAGTCGCCGCCGAGCACGAAGGCATCTTCGGTCTCCAGCAGTTGCGCGGCGTGTTGGCGGAGGCGGTCCATCCAACCGAGCTTGTAGGTGAATTTATCGTGGTCGGAGCCGTCTTCGTTGCGGGTCGGGTTGCCGTTCGGCAGGTAGATGGACGCGACCCGTACATCCTTGATGAACGCTTCGATATAGCGCGCCTGCTCATCATCGTCATCGCCGGGAAGGGCGGTGCGCTCGACCTCGATCGGATGTTTCGAAAGAATGGCGACGCCGTTGTAGGATTTCTGGCCCGCCGTCGCCACGTTGTAGCCGGCATCGCCGATTTCCAGGGTGGGAAAGGCTTCGTCGACGCACTTGATCTCCTGCAAAAGCGCCACGTCGGGCTGGAATTCCGCCAGCCATTCGAGCACGCGCGGCAGGCGCGCCTTGACCGAGTTCACATTCCAGGTGGCGATTTTCATGTCGGGCCTCTAGTCTCGTTTCCGGCGCGTATCATCAAGGAGCCCGCGTCCGCTGTAAACCGCGAGCTATGGCCAGGGAGGGCCCGATATGTCGCTGACCAAGGAAATCGCCGACTTCGAGGCCGAAAAGAAACGCAGCCACGACCCCGACGTCCTGGAGATGATCGACGTCACCACCGCCGACCTGGTTGCCGGCGGCGTTGCCGAGGGGGCGCTCAAGGTGGGCGAGCAGGCGCCGGACTTCGACCTGCCGGACCATCTCGGCAACCGGGTGCGTCTCGCCGATCTGCTGTCCGACGGGCCGGTGATCGTGAATTTTTACCGGGGCAGTTGGTGCCCCTACTGTAATCTGGAACTGCGTGCCTACCAGCGCGAACTCGAGCGCATCGATCGGGCCGGCGCCAGGCTGGTGGCGATTTCGCCGATGCTGCCCGATGCGTCGATGGACATCGCCGAGAAGAACGCACTCGCTTTTCCGGTGCTGAGCGATGTCGGCAGCCGGGTGGCCGAGGATTTCGGCCTGACCTTCATCGTCGATACACGCATCCAGCAGATGTACCTGGAGCGGCTCGGCAACGACCTGCCGACGCTCAACGGCGACGAAAGCTTCACGCTGCCGCTGCCGGCGACTTACGTCATCGGCCGGGACGGTACAGTCGTCTACGCCTACGTGGAGGCGGACTACCGGGTGCGTGCCGACCCGGAAGAGGTGTTGGCTGTCTTAGACGGAAAATGAGGCGCCGCAGCCGCAGTTGGCGGCGGCATTGGGGTTTTCGACGGCAAAGAAGCTGCCGCCCAGGTCTTCCTTGAAATCGACCAGCGAACCTTCCAACAGGCCCAGCGAGACCTCATCGACCACCAGTTTGACGTCGCCGTTCTCGAAGATGCGGTCGTCGTCGTTGATGGCGTCATCGAGGTCGAACTTGTACTGGAACCCCGAACAGCCGCCGCCGAGCACGGCAAGGCGCAGCATCAGGGCCGCGTTGCCTTCCGAATCGCGCAGTTCGGCGATGCGCCTGGCAGCGCTGTCGCTCAGTTGCACGCCGGATATGGATGTGGCGCCGTCGGGCATGGGAATCCTCTCTAAACACAGGGCCTTGACGTTTATGTAGGCAGCCTGGGCCAAGTGTCAATCGTGAAGCGTTTGATTAACACGCGAAAGGAGCTAGTGTCGGGCCATGAACGGTTGGACACCGCCGCGCGATCTCGCGCCCTATGCGACCCGGGAACAGGACAGCCGAGGCCGTCTGTACGACGAGCGGGAAAGTGCCACGCGCGGCTGTTTCCAGCGCGACCGCGACCGTATCATCCATTCCGAAGCCTTTCGTCGGCTCGCCTACAAGACCCAGGTGTTCGTCAACCACGAGGGCGACTTCTTCCGCACGCGGCTGACCCACTCGCTCGAGGTGGCACAGATCGCGCGTTCCATCTGCCGCTATCTGCAACTGAACGAGGACCTGGGCGAGGCCCTGGCGCTTGCACACGATCTCGGCCATCCGCCGTTCGGTCACGCCGGCGAGGACGCATTGCAGGAGATGATGCAGCCCTTCGGCGGGTTCGATCATAACGCCCAATCGCTGCACGTGGTGACCCAGGCCGAGGCGCGCTACGTCAAGTGGGACGGCCTCAACCTGACCTGGGAGACCCTGGAGGGGATCGTCAAGCACAACGGCCCGCTGGTGGCCGAGGGGTCGGGCCGGCAGTTGCCGCGATCGATCGCCGTCTACGCCAAGTTGCAGGACCTGGAACTGGCCACCCACGCCGGCCCGGAAGCACAGATCGCCGCCGTTGCCGACGACATCGCCTACAACAACCACGATATCGATGACGGATTGCGCGCCGGCCTGTTCACCATCCAGGATCTGGCCGACGTGCCGCTGGTCGGTCCGATCTTCGCCGACGTGGAGCGGGAATTTCCCGACGCCGAGGAATCGCGGCGCATCCACGAGGCCGTCCGCCGCCTGATCGGCGCCATGACCACCGACCTGATCGAGGAAACGGCGCGCCGGATCGCCGATCTCGCGCCCAGGGATGTGGCCGAGATCCGCGGCCACGGCAAACCCATCGCCGGGTTTTCGGAGGCCATGCGCGAGAACGACGCGGCGATGAAGGGCTTTCTGTTCCCCAACATGTACCGCCACTACAAGCTTAACCGCATGACGTCGAAGGGGCGGCGCGTGGTCAAGGACCTGTTCCATTTGCTGCTGGCCGAGCCGGAATGCCTGCCGACAGAGTGGCGCGCACGTGCCGGCGCGCCGGGCAGCGAGCAGACCGCCTGGCTGGTCGGCGACTACATCGCCGGCATGACCGACCGCTACGCCCACGACGAGCATCGGCGTTTGTTCGATTTGCAGGCAAGAATCTCTTAGATTCCGGCGCAAATGGTATAATAGCCGCGATTCGCGACCACACCCTTCATGGAGAGACCCGCGCAGATGGCGCGCGACAGATCGGATATCAAGGTCACGGCTTCCGACGCTTTGGAATTCGAGCCGGTGGAAACGGCCGTCAAGCGGCCGTCCCGGCGTGGCCTCAAATGGACCATCGCGCTGGTGGTGTTGATCGGCGTCGGTGCCGGCGCCTGGTTCGTCTATGGCGACAGGCTGATGATGCTGACCGGCGCCGGCGAGGACGAGGTGCCTGTGCTTCGCGCCGAAGCCGGACCGGTGAAGGTGCGCCCGGAAAACCCCGGCGGCCTGCAGGTCCCGAACCGCGACAAACTGGTCTACAACCGGCTGTCCGGCGAAGCCGAGGAAGGCCAGCCGGTGGAGCGGCTGTTGCCGCGCGCGGAAGCGCCGCTGCCGGTCCCCACCACCACGACCGAGGCGCCGGCACCGGCCGCGACCCTGGATCTGCCGCCTAAGCCGAAGCCGGCGGAACCCGCGCCCGCGCAGCCCCGGACCGAGCGGGTTCCGGCGCTGTCCGATGTCGCGGCGGTGCAACCGCCACCGCCGCCGCCGGCGCCGCCGCCGGGAGCCGCCGCCGGGCGGACCGGGGCGCCGCTCAGCCTAACCAAGCGCAGCCCGCCGCCGGCGGCGACAGCCGCCGTCCCGCAGCCCGCCCCGCCGGCGCGCCCGGTGCCGCGGGTGAGCGCGGCCGAACCCCTGAAGGCCGCCGCCACGCCGCCGGCCGGCGCCCCTGAGCCGGCGACAGCGAGCGCAGCCCGGAGTGCCGGTGTCACCACGTCCGCCCAGGCGGTGAAGGCGTCGGAAACCTACCGGGTGCAATTGGCCGCCTCGCGCACGCCGGAAGGGGTGCGCGCCGAGTGGGACCGGGTGCGGCGCAAGAACCTGGATCTTCTGGGCGATCTCGGCCTGACCGTGACGCGGGTCGATCTCGGCCCGAAAAAGGGTGTTTTCTATCGCTTGCGGGTCGGCCCCTTGGCGAGTGACGCCGAGGCACGCAAGCTCTGCGCGGAACTGGCCAAACGCCGCATCGGCTGCCTCGTCATCAAGCCGGGCGCGTGATGCCACCCCCGGCGCCGACGGCGCTCATCGTCGGGTGCGAGGGGACGCGGCTGAGTGCCGACGAGCGCGCGTTCTACCGCGATGCCGATCCGCTCGGCTTCATCGTGTTTTTGCGCAACTGCGAGACGCCGGACCAGGTGCATGCCCTGGTGTCGGATTTCCGCGATGCCGTCGGGCGCGGCGACGCGCCGGTGCTGATCGACCAGGAGGGCGGGCGCGTGCAGCGCCTGACGCCGCCACATTGGCGCGACGCGCCGCCGGCCAAGGTTTTCGCCGACCTGCATGGTCGCGATCCGGAAGCGGCGCGCGAAGCGGCGTTCCTCAATGCGCTCATGATCGGGCGCGATTTGGCGGCGCTCGGGATCACGGTGGACTGCGCCCCGGTCCTGGACGTGCCGCAAGCGGACGCGCACGACATCATCGGCGACCGTGCGCACGGCCGGGTTCCGGCGACGGTGGCGTTCCTCGGGCGCGCCGTCTGCGAGGGGCTGATGGCGGCCGGCGTGCTGCCGGTGATCAAGCACCTGCCGGGGCACGGCCGCGCGCGTGCCGACAGCCACGAGGAACTGCCGGTGGTCGAAGCGCCGGTGGAAGACCTGCGCGCCATCGATTTCCCACCCTTCGCCGAGCTTTCCGATCAGCCCTGGGCGATGACCGCGCATGTGGTCTATACCGCGCTTGACGCCGAACTGCCGGCGACCCTCTCGCCATCGGTCATCGGCGAGGTGATCCGGGGCGAGCTTGGGTTCGACGGTGTCTTGGTCTCCGACGATCTCGGCATGAAGGCGCTGGCCGGCGATTTCGCCACCCGTGCGCGGCGTTCGCTCGCCGCCGGATGCGACGTGGCGCTGCATTGTTCCGGCGACATGGATGAGATGATCTCCGCCGCGGGCGGATCGGGTCCGCTCACGGCGGCGGCACAAGCCCGCCTGGCCCGGGCCGAGGCCGAACGCCAGGCCGCCGGTTCGTCGCCGGTGCTGACGGAAGCCGCCCTGGCGCGGCTCGGGGAGCTCTTGCGATGATGATGGATTTCGATTGGCGGCAGATCGCCTATGTGGCCTCCGTCTGGACGCTGCCGGTGATGATCGCCGTCACCTTTCACGAGGCCGCGCACGGCTGGGTCGCTTGGCGGTTGGGGGACCCGACGGCGAAGCTGCTGGGCCGCGTCACCTTCAATCCGCTGAAGCATATCCATCCCTTCGGCACCGTGCTGTTGCCGGCCTTGATGCTGCTGGGCTCGGGCGGGCGGATGATGTTCGGATTCGCCAAACCCGTGCCCGTCGATTTCCGACGGCTGAACCATCCGCGCCGCGACATGGTCCTGGTGGCGGCGGCGGGGCCGGGGTCCAACCTGTTGCTGGCGGTAATCGCCGCCTTCGCCATCCATCTGTTGGCCTGGACCGAGGGCGATTTCCGCGAGTGGCTGGGGGAGAACCTGCTGAACGCCGTGTGGATCAACTGTTTGCTCTGCGTTTTCAATATGTTGCCGCTGCCGCCGCTGGACGGTGGGCGGGTCGCGGTGGGCATTTTGCCGCCGGCGCTGGGCATGCGCCTGGCGCGGCTGGAACGCGCCGGCATGGTTATCTTGCTCGGCGTGATCTTCCTGTTGCCGTTCATCGGCAGCCGCATCGGCGTCGATCTCAATATCTTTTGGTGGCTGGTCGGCCGGCCGGCGGAGTATCTTATGAAGATGATTTTCTTCGCCGCTGGAATCTTGTAGGCCCGGCACCGCATGGTAAAAGGGCGCGCATGAACGACACCGTGGACACCGATACCTTCGAGGAAGGCCAGGCCTTCGATACGCCGTCGCGGCAATCGGGCGCGGCGTTCGTCGTCGACCTGGCCGGTTTCGAGGGACCGATCGACGTGCTGCTGTCGTTGGCGCGCGACCAGAAAGTCGACATCACCCAGATTTCCATGGTGGCACTGGCCGAGCAGTACCTGGCCTTCGTCGCCGAGGCCCGGCGGCGCAACCTGGAACTGGCGGCCGACTACCTGGTGATGGCGGCCTGGCTCGCCTACATGAAGTCGCGCCTTCTGCTGCCCGACATGGGCGACGAGGACGAGCCGTCGGGCGAGGAGATGGCCGCCGCCCTGGCGTTCCAATTGAAACGCCTGCAGGCGATGAAGGATGCCGGCGAGAAGCTGATGGCCCGAACCCAGTTCGGCATCGATTTTTTCGGGCGCGGCGAACCGGAAGTGTTCCGGCGCACATTCTCGACCGTTTACGACGCCAGCCTGTTCGAGCTGTTGAAGGCCTATGGCGACCAACAGCGGCGCAAGGACTCGGGCGGTCCGCTGCACATCGAACCGTTCGAGATCTACACCGTCGAGGACGCACTGCAGCGCCTGCGCCGGCTTTTGGGGCCGATTCCGGAATGGAAGAACCTTTGGGGTTTCCTGCCGGAAGATATCCGCGGCGGTCTGGTGCTGCGCTCGGCCGTGGCGTCGACCTTCGCCGCCAGCCTGGAAATGGCCAAGGAAGGGCGGCTGAAACTGCAACAGGCCGGAACCTTCGCCCCCATTCATATTCGCTCGTCGAAACCGAGCGGCGAACCGGCGAATGACGATGACGCCGGTTCCAGCCACGACAATCAAGACGGAAACGACGCATGAGCAAGATCGAGCGCCAGAATTTGCGGCTCCTGGAAGCCATTCTGTTCGCCGCCGCCGAGCCTTTGAGCGAAAAGCAGTTGGCCGCCCGGCTACCCGAGGACACCGACCTGAAGGAACTCCTGACGGCGCTGCAGGCCTATTACGATGGGCGCGGCGTGCAACTGGTGCGGCGCGGCAAGTCATGGGCCTTCCGCACCGCCGACGATATCCGCCCGCTTTTGGAGCGCGAGATCGTGGTGCCGCGCAAATTGTCGCGGGCAGCCATCGAGACCTTGGCGATCATCGCCTATCACCAACCGATCACCCGCGCCGAGATCGAGGAAGTGCGCGGCGTCAGCCTTTCGAAGGGGACGCTCGACGTCTTGCTGGAGGCGGAATGGATCAAGCCGGGCAAGCGGCGCGAAACGCCGGGGCGGCCGGTGACCTGGCACACCACCGATGATTTCCTCGACCATTTCGGCCTGGAAGACATCCGCGACCTGCCGGGGATCAAGGAACTGAAGGCGGCAGGCCTCTTGGAATCGGGCCCGGCGATCAACGCCTACAGCACCTTCGGCGAGTTGGCCGGTGCCGCCGCGGCCGACGGCGAAGGCGGCGCGGAACCGTCCCTGCTACCGGATACGGTCCCCGACGAAGCGGCGGAGACGGCGGAACCGCTCGATCCGGAAGGCTAATCCCTGCATTGCAGGGGCCGGCGCAATCTGCCATTATCCGGCCTCCCTGGGACCGCGCCTTTGTTAACATCGGTATGTCCCTGAACCCCGATGAGAACAAGTGGGAAAGATTGCTATGGGTACATTCAGCATCTGGCATTGGCTGATCGTCTTGGTCGTCGTCCTTGTCCTGTTCGGCGGCGGCGGCAAGATTTCGCGGTTGATGGGCGATTTCGGCAAAGGCTTGAAATCCTTCAAAAAAGGCATGAAGGAAGACGAAGCCGAGGACACCGCCGAGAGCGCCGCGCCGAAGGAACTGAAATCGGAAGCAGCGGAGCCGGCGGCCAGCGCGACCGAGACCTCCGACAAGGACAAGGCGGCCAACGGCTGAGGGCGTAGCGACGCCGTCTTCCTTCGTCCCCTCCTGAAAGCGGGAGCTCCCGAGCGTCATGTTCGATATCGGCTGGCAGGAACTGTTGGTCCTTGCGGTGCTGGCGATCATCGTCGTTGGACCGAAGGATCTGCCGCGCGCCATCAAGACCGTCACCTATTGGATCCGCAAGGCGCGGTCCATGGCGCGTGACCTGCAGGACGGCCTCGACGAAGTGGTGCGCGAGGCGGAACTCGACGACATCAAGCGCGAAGCGGAAAAAGCGATCACCGGATCGGGGCTGGACGACGCGGCATTGGCCAAGGAACTGGAACTGGACGATTTCCAGGACGAGTGGCGCGACACATTCGACGACTTCAAGTCCGCCACCGACCCCGACAAGGACGAGCGTCGCCGCGATCCGGTCGACGAGGCGGTGATCAACGACATCGCCGGCCTCGACGACGACCCGGCCCTCGCCGAGAAGGCGCCCGAGCCGGCCCCCGAGCCGGCTCCCGACGCCGACAAGACCACCGGCGCCAAGGGGTAAACAGGGATGGCCGACGTCGAAGAAGCGAAAATGCCGCTGCTCGAACACCTGGTCGAGTTGCGCTCGCGGCTGATGTGGAGCGTGATCTCGATCATCGTGCTGTTCGTGGCGATCTTCCCGTTCGCCGAATACGTCTATCAGTTCCTGGTGCATCCGCTGGCGCTCGTGTTCGAAAAGATGGGCGGTCACCGGCGGCTGATTTTCACGGCGCTGCACGAAGCCTTCTTCACCTACATCAAGCTTTCCCTGATCTCGGCGATTTTCGTCGCCTTTCCGTTCATCTCCATGCAGTTCTGGATGTTCGTCGCGCCCGGCCTCTACAAGCATGAGAAATCCGCCCTGGCGCCGTTCCTGATCGCCACGCCGGTCCTGTTCTTCATGGGCGGCGCCATGGTCTATTACATCGTCATGCCCTGGGCCTACGAGTTCCTGCTGAATTTCGAGCTACAGGGCGGTGACGGCACCTTGCCGATCGTTTCCGAACCCAAGGTGAACGAGTACCTGTCCCTGGCCATCAACCTGATCTTCGCCTTCGGCATCTGTTTCGAATTGCCGGTGGTGCTGTCGCTGCTGGGCCGCATCGGCATCATCTCGTCCAAGGGCATGCGGGAAAAGCGCAAGTACGCCATCCTCGTCGCGTTCATCGTCGCCGCGGTCATCACGCCGCCCGACGTGATCAGCCAGGTGCTGCTCGCGTCCGTGCTCATCTGTCTCTACGAAATCTCGATCTTCTCGGTGCGCCTGATCGAGAGAAAGCGGGTCGAACCTGCCGAAGGCGATGACGACGAAGAGGATGGCGACGGAAATGACGGCGAGACGGCCGAAACCAAGGCCGAGCCCACGTCCTGACCTTTTCCTGAGGCCTTCCCAAATCCGGTCATCCGCCCTATAAGACCGGCAACCCGTTTTAAGCCTTTCCAAACCCTTCCAAGGTAGCGTTGCCGCCATGTTCGACATCAAATGGATTCGTGAAAACGCGGATGAATTCGACCGCGCCCTGACCCGCCGGCCCCGGCAGCCGGCCATGGCCACCGAGCTGATCGCGCTCGACGCCAAGCGCCGTGACGCCCAGACGCGGGCGCAGGAGATTCAGACCGAGCGCAATGCGCTGTCGAAGGAAATCGGCGCCGCCAAGGCACGCGGCGAGGACGCCGCCGATATCATCGCCAAGGTCTCCGAGAGCAAGGAGGCGCAGGCGGCCCTTGAGGCCGAGGCCGCCGCCGCCACGGCCGAGCTGAACGACGTCCTGGCCGGCCTGCCGAACCTGCCCCTGGACGACGTGCCGGACGGCGAGGGCGAGGACGACAACGTCGAGATGCGCAAGTGGGGCGAGCCGCGAGCGTTCGATTTCGAACCCAAGGATCACGTCGATATCGGCGAGGGCCTGGGGATGATGGATTTCGAAACGGCGGCGAAGCTTTCCGGTTCGCGCTTCGTCATGTTGACCGGCGGTCTGGCGCGCATGGAACGCGCGCTCGCCAACCTGATGCTCAACGTCCATACCCGCGATAACGGCTATACCGAGGTCAACCCGCCGGCGCTGGTCAACGACGCCACCATGTTCGGCACCGGCCAGTTGCCGAAATTCGGCGATGACCTGTTCAAGGCCAATACCGGGCACTGGCTGATCCCGACGGCCGAGGTGCCGCTGACCAATATCATTTCGGGTCACCTGGTGGAGGCCGACTACCTGCCGCGCCGCTACACCGCCATGACCTGGTGCTTCCGCTCCGAGGCCGGCGCGGCGGGCAAGGACACGCGCGGCATGATCCGCCAGCACCAGTTCACCAAGGTCGAGATGGTCTCGGTCACCAAGGCGGAAGACTCCCTCGACGAGTTGGAGCGCATGACCCGCTGCGCCGAGGGTATCTTGGAGAAACTGGAGCTGCCGTACCGGACCATTGTGCTGTGCACCGGTGACATGGGTTTCGGCGCGCGCAAGACCTACGACATCGAGGTCTGGCTGCCGGGCCAGAACACCTACCGGGAAATTTCCAGTTGCTCGGTCTGCGGCGATTTCCAGGCGCGGCGCATGAACGCGCGCTACCGGCCCGAAAAGGGCGGCAAGCAGACGGCCTTCGTGCACACGCTGAACGGTTCCGGTCTCGCCGTCGGCCGCACGCTGATCGCCATCCTGGAGAACTACCAGCAGGCCGATGGTTCGGTGGTGATCCCGAAAGCGCTCCGGCATTTCATGGGCGGGCTCGAGGTGCTGGAGCCGCAAGCGTGAACCTGGCCAAGTCCCGCGTCCTCCTGTCCAACGACGACGGCATCGCCGCGCCGGGCATGAAAGTGCTGATCCGCGTCGCCAACGCGCTGTTCAAGGAAGTGTGGGTGGTGGCGCCGGAAACCGAACAGAGCGCCACCAGCCATTCGCTGACGCTGCGCCGGCCGCTGCGCATCCGCCGCGCGGCGGCGCGTCGCTACGGCGTCGACGGCACGCCGACCGACAGCGTGCTCCTGGGCGTGCAGGAGGTGATGAAGGCGGCGCCGCCGGACATGGTGCTTTCGGGCATCAACCGCGGCGGCAACCTGGGCGAGGACATCACCTATTCGGGCACCGTCGCCGCGGCCATGGAAGGCACGCTGCTGGGCATCCCGTCGGTGGCGTTGAGCCAGTATTATCTCGACCGCGAGCAGGTGCCCTGGAAGACCGCCGAGGTCTGGACCGCCAAGGTCTTGAAGCATCTGGCCAAGGCCGATTGGCCGAAGGGCGTGCTGATGAACGTCAACTTTCCCGACGTCGCGGCGTCGAAGGTGACCGGCATCGAAGTCGTGCGCCAGGGACGGCGCAAGATCGGCGGCGAGTTGCAGGTCGGCAAGGACCCGCGCGGCGATGCCTATTTCTGGGTCGGCGCCGCGCGCGACGAGGAAAAATTCCGTCCCGGCACCGACCTGGAAGCCGTGCATCGGGGCGCGGTGGCGGTAACGCCGCTGAGCCTCGACCTCACCCATGCCTCGACGCTGAACAAGCTGAAAGGCGCGTTCCGGTGAACCTGGACCCGCGCATGGGCCGGCTGATCCTGGCGTTGCGCCAGGGCGGCGTGACCGACGCGCGGGTATTGGCGGCGATCGAGAAGCTGCCGCGTTCGATCTTCCTGGCCGGCCCGTTCAAAGACCGCTGGGACGAGAACATCGCGCTGCCCATCGGGTATCACCAGACGGTCAGCCAACCCTTGATCGTCGGGCTCATGACCCAGGCGCTGGATGTCTCGGACCGCCACAAGGTGCTCGAAATCGGCACCGGGTCCGGCTACCAGGCGGCGGTGCTGGCGCCGCTGTGCCGGCGGCTTTACACCATCGAGCGCCATCCGGCGCTGCTGAAGGAAGCCGAAACCCGCTTTCGCGAACTGAAGCTCTCCAACGTGACGGCGGTCTGCGGCGACGGCGCGCGCGGCTGGCCCGAACAGGCGCCGTTCGAGCGCATCCTGGTGGCCGCCGCGGCGCCGGACGTGCCGCCGGTGCTGTTCCAGCAGTTGGCCATCGGTGGCGTCATGGTGGTGCCCATCGGCCTGGACGAGAACGACCAGCGCCTGACCAAGGTGATCCGCACCGAGGACGGCGCGGAAACCGAGGATCTCGGCCCGACGCGGTTCGTTCCCTTCGTGGACGGTGTTGTCGAGGTATAGGCGCTCGTTGATAATGATCCCATGGCGATGCTGATGCGAACCAACGCCAGATATCTCGTGCTGATGCTGTTGCTCGGCGGTTGCGGCTATGCCGAATGGCCGCCGCGCGGCGAGGGGCTGTCGGACGTCAATGCCGGCGCCCGCTCGGAGAGCGCCAATGCCCAGGATTCCAGCGCCTTTCGGGCGGCGAGTGCCGTCTATGTGGGCAAGGGCGATACCGTCTGGGCGCTGTCCAGGCGCCATGGTGTTTCCATGCGCGCGATCATCGATGCCAACGGGCTGACACCGCCGTTCCTGCTTCGGGTCGGGCAGCGAATCGTCTTGCCGCGCGAACGCGAACATCAGGTGGTGAAGGGCGATACGCTGTCGCACATTGCCGCCAACTACGATGCCAGCCTGTACGAATTGGCACGCCTCAACAGGCTCGAGCCGCCCTATACGATCTATGTGGGGCAGCGTTTGCGCCTGCCGCGCACCGGGGCCGCGCCGGCGATCGAGACGGCCGCGGTGTCGCCCGCCAAGTCTGCCGCCAAATCCGAGCCCGCCCCGCCACCCGCCCCGTCTTCCGCCAAGCCGCCCGCATGGGCGACGCCGCCGGTCAAGACCGTTGCGGCCCCGGCACCCGTGGCGGCCCGGCCGGCGGCGCGAATGGCGGTGCCGAAACCACCGGCCAGGACGGGCAAGGGGTTTTTGTGGCCGGTCCAGGGCCGGGTGATCTCCAGCTTCGGTGCCAAGCCCAAGGGTTTTCACAACGACGGCATCAATATCGCCGCGCCGAGAGGTTTTCCTATCAACGCCGCCCAGAGCGGCGTCGTGGTCTATGCCGGCAACGAATTGCGCGGTTTCGGCAATCTGTTGCTGATCAAGCATGCGGATGGCTGGGTCACGGCCTACGCCCACGCCGAGCGGTTATTGGTGCGGCGCGGCGATACCGTCAGCAAGGGGCAAAAGGTGGCGACCGTCGGCACGACCGGCAGCGTCACCACGCCGCAATTGCACTTCGAAATCCGCAAGGGCAAGCGCGCCCACGATCCGAAGAAATACCTGCGGCGGGCTTGATAAACCGCCGGTCGACCTTATCGGCTGGCGCAGGTTGCCAGGGCCTGGGTCACGGTCGCGGCGGTGGTTGCCAGGGTGGCGTTGAAACTGAAGCCCGCCCCGCTCGCCTGGCTGCTCAGGAACTGCGCCAGCGTCGTTGCCGGAACGGTCTGCGCGAGGCTCTTCAGGGTACACGAACAGGCACTTTCCGTCGCCGATTTGGCGCCCGTGCACCAGTCCATGAATTGCTGGCTCTGATCGGCCGAGTAGGTCTCGAGGGCTCGGGTCCCGCCGTGCGTGCCCGTCAATGCGATAAGGGAGATGGCCGTTAGCGCTGCCAATCTGGTGAAACCGTGCATAATAGTCTCCTGGAGAGAACCCGATCCCATTGACCGGTTACCAATTGCGAGACAACAGCTTGCCGCCGGCCATCGGCGGCGTCAACGGGACATACGGGACATAGGAGGAGGCCGACGATGCGATTTCCGACCCATGGGGCCTTGCTGGTGCTGCTGCTCTTGGCGATGGGATTGATCGCCGCCGTCGCCAATGCTCAGCAGATCGACGAACGGGTACGCGCCGACCGCGCGGTCTCGCAGGCGATGGACGGCAATTTCTCCGATGCCATGCGCACCGCCGGGACCATCTCGCGGCCGGACATACGGGATTTCGCCTATCACCGGATCGCGCTGGTGCGCTTCAAGGCCGATCGCCCGGGCGTCGCCCAGACGCTGGCGCGGGTCTCCAACGCCGCGCGGCGGCGTGCCGT